>Ga0302319_10000158_pt1 | contig 139221 bp, 93 predicted proteins | sample Bog_T0_2_FD_203319 | JGI IMG/M metagenome (GOLD analysis project Ga0302319, IMG submission 203319) | Peat permafrost microbial communities from Stordalen Mire near Abisko, Sweden - Bog_T0_2 | ecosystem: Environmental > Terrestrial > Soil > Wetlands > Peat | place: Sweden: Abisko, Stordalen...
CAACGCCGATGGTGTTTTCCTGAAGGCATCGTTGGATGGCGTGACGGCCGCGGCCGCATCGGTTCCCAATCTTCCGCCAGACTTTCGCGTCTCCATCACCAACGCTCCGGGCAAAGACGCATATCCGATTTCCAGCTTCACCTACCTGCTGATTCCCGAGCAGTCGAAAGACCCGGCCAAAGGCAAGATCCTTGCGGATTTTCTAAACTGGATGGTTACCGATGGACAAAAGATGACGAATGCCCTAAGCTATTCGCCGCTGCCAGACAGCGTCGTGCAGAAGGTGAAGGAAGTTATTAAGCAGGTCAAGTAAGTCATTTAAAACAATGGTTATTTTCTAGTGGTCAGTGATCGGTTAAAGCCCTTCGTCGTTAGGTTTTTGCTGACCACCGACCACTGGTCACTGACCAACTCCTCCAGATGTTTTATAATTGCAATCAGCAGTTATTTTGGCGGCAGTGTTCGTACCCAGAACCGGATTCCCCCTTCGGCTGCAAAGATTGAGATCGCACGAAAGAACGAGTAAGACCCTCGCAGATGGCTCGCATTTCGCTGGAAAATCCTGAGTATTATCTCAACCGCGACACCTCCTGGCTCGCGTTCAACGGTCGTGTGCTCGAGGAAGCCGCGGACGAAGGCAACCCGCTTCTGGAGCGGCTGAAGTTCCTCGCCATCTCCGCCAGCAATCTGGATGAGTTCTTCGAGATTCGCGTGGCCGCCATGATGCAGCAGATCGAAGACGGCTACAACGAAGCTGGTCCCGATGGATTGACGTTAAGCGAGAAGCGCGACATTCTAGCTCGTCTCACCCACAAGTTCGTCGACCAGCAATATGAGTCCTGGAATACCCTGCACCCGGCTCTAGCCGAGCAAGGCGTCCGTATCCTCGGCTTGCACCAGTTGGACGCCGACGCCCGCCGCTTCGTCGATGAGTATTGCGAAAAAGAGTTGGATCCCCTGCTCACGCCGGTGACGGTTGATCCCACTCATCCCTTCCCGCGGGTAATCAATAAAGCGCTCTGCCTCGGATTTCTCTTGCGCCGGCGCCGCCGCTCCGCTCTCACGTATACCGGAGTGGTTTCGGTGCCCCGCGCATTGCCGCGTCTCGTTCGTCTTCCCTCAGACTCAACCACCGACTTCATCTTTCTCGCCGACCTGGTCGCCCACCACGCCCAGAACATGTATCACGGCTACGACATCGTTTCCTCAGCGCCATTCCGCGTCACCCGCAACAGCAATCTTTATCTGCAGGAAGAAGAAGCGCGCAATCTTCTCGAATCCGTGCGCACCGAGCTGCACAACCGTCGCAAAGGGGATGCGGTCCGCATGGAAATCGAGGCCGACGCCGATCCCGAAATTATCGACCGCCTGCGCACTGTTTTCGAACTCGATCCGTGGCAGGTTTTCCCGGTAAACGGTCCGGTCAATCTGTCGCGGCTGTTTAACGTCTACGAGCAAACGCCGCGCCCCGATCTCAAGTATCGCCCCTTCGCTCCGCGCGAATTGCGCCTTACCGCCAAGTCGCAGAATCTTTTTGAGGAACTTCGCCGGCACGACGTGTTGCTGCACCATCCCTTCGACTCGTACGACGCTGTGACGTCATTCATCGAGTCGGCGGCGGAGGATGAGCACGTCCTGTCGATCAAGCAAACCCTCTACCGCACTAGCGAGCATTCTTCGATTGTTCCTTCGCTCATGGATGCGGCCTCGCGCAAAGAAGTCACGGCGGTTGTCGAGTTGAAGGCGCGTTTCGACGAAGCCTCGAACATCCGCTGGGCGCGCGACATGGAAGATGCCGGCGTACAAGTGTTTCACGGACTCGTCGGCCTGAAGACCCATTGCAAGCTTTCGCTCCTGGTACGCCGCGATCCCGATGGCGTCCGCAGCTACGCTCACATCGGAACCGGCAACTACAACGCCACCACGGCGCGCATCTATACCGATCTCAGCCTGTTCACGGCGAATCCCGAGGTCACTCGTGCGGTGCATGACGTCTTCAGCTTCCTCACGGCCTATGCCGAGAACCCAAGCTACAGCCCGTTACTGGTAGCCCCGCTCGATCTCGCAGAAAAAGTCATTGCCTTAATCGACCGCGAGGCCGATCACGCACGCCAGGGCCGCCCCGGCCGCATTATCGCCAAGATGAACGCCCTGCTCGACAAGAACATGATTCAGGCCTTGTATCGAGCTTCTCAAGCTGGAGTAGAAATCGACCTCATCGTGCGCGGTATTTGCGCCCTTCGTCCCGGAGTTCGCGGCCTTAGCGACCGCATCCGCGTGCGCAGCATCGTAGGCCGCTTCCTCGAGCACAGCCGCATCTATTACTTCGGCAACGGCGACGACGAAGAAATCTACATCGGCAGCGCCGACCTGATGCCCCGCAATCTCTACGAGCGCGTCGAAGTTCTTGTGCCGCTGCGCGACGAATTCCTGCGCGAGCGCGTCCACCGCGAAATTCTCGATGCCTATCTCGCCGATAACCGCAAGGCCCGCATTCTTCTGCGCGATGCCACCTACATCCGCGCCTGGCAGCCCATGCACGGCAAACGCAATCGCAAACCGCCGTCAGGTGCAGCCGCCTTCAGCGCGCAGGATTATCTGATCAGCGTAGCCGAGGGCAAACAGCCTGCAGGTTTTGTTCTGCCGCAAATCCACGCTGGGAAGCGCAAAGCTCCCGCTGGAAGAGTACGATAACCTCCAATGATCATTTATTTTCTGCGTCACGCCAGCGCCGGCGAATCGCTCGTCAATCCTAAGAAGGACGAGAAGCGCGCTCTCGACAACGAAGGCATTGAGCAGTGCGGATACGTCGGCCGCGCACTGGCTGCCATCGAAGCGCAAGTGGACTGCATTGTTTCCAGCCCGCTCAAGCGCGCCACGCAGACCGCTTCCCTGGTCGGCAACGAAATGGGCTACGAAGGCAAGTTGCAGATCGAGACCGCGCTGCGTCCCGCAGCCACCTTCGCCGACTTCCGCCGCCTGCTCGAAAAATACGCGAAGCAGGAATCGATCATGGTCGTCGGACACAATCCGAACTTAAGCCAGTTCCTGGGCACAGTGATCAGTGAATCCGGCTGTGAAGCTTCGATCGACCTGAAAAAAGGCGCCGTCGCCCGCGTCGATATGCGCCGCAGCTCCGGCACGCTAATGTGGTGCCTGACCCCGAAAGCGCTGCGCACTCTCTACGCCGCCGCAGTCGAAAGCTCCCGCCCAAACACTTCGCGGAAGTAAGCGCAATCTTTCTCAATCGCCCACAGTTCTAGGTCCACTCCCATGCGCCGGCGCGGCACCAGCGTCAGCCAGATAGAAGCACCGCTCTGGCTGACCCGCACCTTCTGCACAGCACGGCTTCGCCCCAGGTTCAGGGCGCGAGCCAACCGCAGCAGCAGAATCGCTTTCTGAACGCTCGGGCGGTCCGCCGGGTCAAGAGCTTTCATCGGAGCTTCTTCCGTGGAAGGCCGCGACTTCCCAAGATAGCGCGCGATAGCCGCGATAATCCGCCGCTGTTGCGGTGTGTAACCAAGAATCTCCGAGTTTGCAATGATGTAGTAAGTGTGCCGGTGATGGGCGTTGCGGTTAACGTAGTCTCCCACCTCGTAAAGCATCGCAGCTGCCGAGAGCCACTCGCGGAATTCCGGAGCCAGTCCGTGCACCGAACGTAGCGCCGAAAATAAAAACATCGCGGAGTCGCGCACATCCAGCGCATGCCCCATGTCCACGTGATAGTGATCCACCGCTCGCGTTATCGACTCCCAACGTTCCGATTCAATCTGTTTTCCCGAGCGCGTGCTGCGGTCATGTTCCGCCGCCATCTGCGCCAGCAAACCGTCGCGCAACCCGAGCGATGAATAACGAAAACCCTTAAGATGGCAGCGCTCGAGCAGTTCGTGGTAAACGATCGCCCCGGCGACAATAATTTCCGCCCGTCGCGGCCCGATGCCTTCAATCTGGCGCCGCTCCGCCACCGGCACGCGTTCCAGTTGCTTGGCCAGTCGCGTCAACTCCGCACGCGACACCACCAGCCGCTGCCGGGTGCCATTTTTTCGGAGGTGGCTCGCCGCGGCCGCCAGCGCAGCAGCTGTCCCAGACGTAGCAATCACATTCTTTACTTTTGCCGCCACCACACGCGGAGCAATGCGGTTCACTTCGCGCGCCACAAAACCTTGCAACCGTTTCAGTTCGCCCTTGCGCGGAGGATCATGGCTAAGAAATTCATCCGTAAGACGAACCGCGCCCAGCGGCAAACTAACCATGTCGCGAATGTGCCCGCGCCCGGAAACCGTCAGCTCGCAGCTTCCTCCTCCCAGGTCCATCATCAATGTGGGCGCGCTGTTTATACGGAGATTCGAGATCAGTCCCAGATGAATCAGCCGTGCTTCTTCCAATCCGGAAATAATCTCGACCTTCCATCCCGTCGCCGAGCGCACCCACTCCAGAAAAGCTTGAGAATTGCGCGCGTCGCGGAGAGCGCTGGTCGCAACCACTCGCACCGGATCCGTGACCACCTGCTGCGTAGCGCGATGAAAGCGCCGCAACACCTTCACCGTTTCGGCCATCGACGCAGGAGTCAAAAACCCAGATCGAAACACGCCCTCGCCCAGGCGCGTAACCTCGCGGTCTTCATGGATGGAACGAAGCCGGCCGCGCGTAAGCCGCGCGATCTTCAGCCGGACAGAATTGGATCCGATATCAACCGCAGCAAAGGTCGGCATGAGGCAAGGCCAACAGTTTACATGCCAACGCTCACGCGGTCATCCACTCTTCGCGTCCTCCGCGGAAGTTCTCAGCGTTCTCCGCGATTTAAGCTTTTTTTATGCGAGTAAGCATGCAAAATCTGAAATCGCGGAGCACGCGGAGAAAGACCGCGGAGAAGAAACGCTGAGAAAGATTGGATCAGGTTTTAAGCAGCAGCGGAAGGCCGCCTCGTCGACGCAACTGCGCGAGTCTCTCCTTGAGCCGCGGCCGTCGGCTTGGCGCCGCCACGCGTTCCACGCATCCGCGACAGCACCGCAACCGCATGCCGAAATTTCGCTCCGGTCACATTATGCAGTTCCGCGACCAGAGACGACTCGCGCACTTCGCCAAGATGTTCGCTAGCCGTCTGCGTCAGTGTGAGCCAGTCATGCCAGTCGCCCACCGCGTCCTGCAATAGCTTCAGTTCGGCGATAAACTGCTCGGCTTCCGCAGACGGCTCCGCGAATTCAGCCGCGTATCGCGCCTGCTTGGTCAGGATGCGATATTGATGCAGAAGAGGCTCGGTAATCGGTGCGTCCTCTCGGTTAATCCTATCCAGCGTTCCTCTTGCGAATGCCAGAGGGTCGAGGCTCGTTTCGGGATTAAAATTCCTGCTGGCACGCTTCAGCCGCTTACGAATCTCTCTGACAACATCCTCCGCAACCGCTTTGTGCAACTTCTTTTCCTGCCGTTCGCGGAGTTCGATCAGAAGGTTTACCAGTTGCGTCTTCCGCCGCGGCTCGCCCGGCATCTTCAATGCGCGTAGAGCCGCCAACTGTACATCCAGATCGCGCACCTTGCCGGCGCGCTTGCGGATTTTTCCCAACATCTTCAGCAACTTTTTCTGGCTGCGCCCCAACTTCGGAGAAAGTTCACCCAGCAGTATCTGCAACCGCCGCGTGCCTGTGCGAAAGCGGTGAACATTCTCTGCCTGCGGTTTCGAGGAAAGCTTGACCAAGTCCTGCTCAAGCTTCTGAAACACAATGCGGCTGCGCTTGGGCGCGATCGGCATAAGGAAAAAAGGACAATCGAACCGGGGAGACGAAAATACAGCCTTACCCCGGAAAAGGCAATCCAAAAACCTACGCCATTTTAACACCCTGTTAACAGGATTCTGTTAGGGTGAAACGGAATGGCAATTCCCGCCTTACCTCGGCCCGATATGCCTGCCCCGCAACCTGTTGAAGCGACGAAGGTTAGTGGCCTCCCTCCGACAGGGCGAGAGGCCGCGCCCCTTCTCCGTGGAACCAGCGGCGAAACCGGCGACCGCATCTTCAAATCCGCCATGCTGGTTTGCGGTCTGGCCGTACTCGCGATCCTGGTACTGATTGTCTACGAATTGATGTTGCGCTCAGGACCCTCCTGGCATGCCTTTGGATTCAAGTTCTTTGCCGGGCACGACTGGGATCCCGTGAACGAACACTTCGGCGCGCTGCCCTTCATTTATGGGACCCTGGTCTCTTCGCTTCTTGCGCTGCTAATTGCCGTGCCGTTGTCGATCGGCGTCGCCGTATTTACGACTGAGATGTGCCCTCCGGCTTTGCGAGGGCCGCTTTCGTTTTTCGTGGAATTGCTGGCTGCGATCCCCAGCGTAGTCTACGGGCTTTGGGCAATTTTTGTACTCGTACCGCTTCTCAGCCACTACGTTCAGCCGTTCTTGTCCAGCACGCTTGGTTGGACTGGATTTTTCACCGGCGCCCCCTACGGCATTAGCATGCTGGCGGCGGGAATCATCCTGGCCATCATGATCATCCCGATCATTTCTTCGATCACCCGGGAAGTGTTGGTAGTCGTTCCGCAGAACCAGCGGGAAGCCGCGCTCGCGCTCGGCGCCACGCGTTGGGAAATGATTCGCGTCGCCGTTCTCCGCAACGCCCGCGCCGGCATTATGGGAGGCATCATCCTGGGCCTGGGCCGCGCCCTGGGAGAAACCATGGCCGTCGCCATGGTGATCGGTAACCGCCCGGAGATCGCTAAGTCACTGTTCGCCCCCGGCTACACCATGGCCAGCGTGCTGGCCAACGAATTTAGCGAAGCCACCGGAGACGTCTACCTCTCGGCTCTAATCGAGATTGGTCTCGCTCTATTCCTGGTGACGATCGTAGTCAACGCCCTCGCGCGATTGCTTGTTTGGACCGTTACCCGCGGACAACCTTCGAGGGCAAATGCCTGATCCCATGCCCACGAACGACACGCTTCAGACTGTTCCGGCCATCGCTTTGCGGCGCAGGATCACCGACCACGTCATGACCGGCGCGGCCGTGCTCGCCGTCATTTTGGTTCTGGCGCCCTTAGTCGCCATCTTCGGCTATCTGGTCTACCGCGGTGTAGGCTCGATCAATTGGGCCTTCCTCACCCAAACTCCCAAACCAGTAGGCGAAGCTGGCGGGGGCATGGCCAATGCCATCGTCGGTTCTGTATTCATCCTCGCCCTCGCCAGCATTATCGGAGTTCCAATCGGCGTGGGTGCCGGCATCTACCTTGCGGAATTCGGCCGCAATCGCTTTGGCGATACCATTCGCTTCACCGCAGACGTCCTCAACGGCGTGCCTTCCATCGTGATCGGCATTGTGGCCTATGCCCTCGTCGTGCTCTCCCAGAGACACTTCTCAGCCTTAGCCGGAGGCGTGGCGCTGGCCATCATGATGATTCCCACCATCACCCGCACTACTGAGGAGATGCTTCTGCTGGTGCCGCAGGCCCTGCGCGAGGCTGCGTATGGGTTGGGAATTCCGCGCTGGCGCACCACTCTCTCCATCACTTTGCGCACCGCAACCTCCGGCGTGATTACTGGAATCATGCTCGCCTTCGCCCGCGTAGCCGGCGAAACCGCTCCCTTGCTCTTTACTGCGTTCGGCAACCAGAACTGGAATCTCGCCGTCAACCAGCCGACCGCCGCCTTGCCTCTGCAGATTTATACCTACGCCATTTCTCCCTATGATGAATGGCACAAGCAGGCATGGGCCGGGGCATTCATCCTCATCGTTCTCATCGTCACGTCAGTCGCGGCAGTGCGCTTCGCCGTGCGCCGTGGTACTTTCGGAGCGGCATAATCTATGGGCGTTGGAATCCAGGTCGAAAACCTGAATGCCTGGTACGGCAAGACACAGGCGCTATACGATATTCGCTTGACGGTCGCAGCCAACCACGCCACTGCGCTCATCGGACCTTCGGGCTGCGGCAAGTCCACATTCATCCGCTGCCTGAACCGCATGCACGAAACCATCCCAGAGACGCGAGTCACAGGCACGGTCCGCATCGGCGATGTCAGCGCCTACAACGGCACGTCCGCCACCCAGCTTCGCCGCCGCGTCGGCATGGTGTTTCAAAAGGCAAATCCGTTCCCGACCATGTCGATCTATGACAACGTCGCTTCCGGCCTGAAGCTGAATGGTTTTCGCGACCGCCGCAAGCTGGATGAAATCGTGCAGCGCTCGCTCGACTCCGCCGCCCTATGGGACGAAGTAAAAGACCAGGTTCACAAGAAATCGGGTGCCAGTCTTTCCGGCGGCCAGCAGCAGCGCCTTTGCATCGCGCGTGCTCTCGCCGTCGAGCCTGAGGTCCTGCTCATGGACGAACCCTGCTCGGCCCTCGATCCAATCTCGACGGGCAAGATTGAGGAGTTGATCTTTCAGCTCAAAGAGCGGTATACGATAGTGATTGTCACCCACAACATGCAGCAGGCAGCGCGCGTCGCCGAGTTCACCGGCTTCTTCCTGCTGGGCCGCATGATTGAGTTCGACAAAACAGAAAAGATCTTCACCAAGCCGTCCGACAAAAAGACCGAAGACTACATCACCGGCAGATTCGGATGAGATTCGTACCGGGGCACGCCTTATGTCGTGCCAGCAATGAGATTCGTGTCGGAGCACGCCTTTAGGTGTGCCAGCAATGAGATTTGTATCAGGGCACGCCTTAAGGCGTGCCGTAGGGTCGCCAAGCAAAAGCGCCTTTAGGCGCTGGCCTTTCGCGACACGGACAGGGGTTCATATAATGCGCACGCGCTTTCAACAAGGGCTCGACGATCTGCGCCAGAAGTTGCTCCGCATGGGCGGACTCGCGGAGCAGGCGGTCGACCGCGCCCGCCAAGCTTACGTCGATCGCGATCTCAGCCGCTGCCAGATGGTTCTCGAAGGCGAGACCCTGATCAACACCGCGGAACGCGAAATCGACGAGGCCGCCTTCGATTTGCTCGCCATGCAGCAGCCCATGGCCGTCGATCTCCGCTTCATCCTCGCTGTAACCAAAATCAATTCCGATCTCGAGCGCGTCGGCGACCAGGCTGTCAACATCGCCGAGCGCGTCATGGATATGGTCGAACTTCCTCCAGCAGACCTGCCGGTCGATATCGCCCGCATGGGCGCAGCCGTAAGCGCGATGGTCCGCCGCGCATTAGAGTCCTTCATCGAAGGCAAAGCCGAACTCGCCCAGGCCGTCCTCGAAATGGATAACGTAGTCGATCGCATGAAAGACGACGCCTTCATCCAGCTAGTGAAGACGATGAACCAGCGTCCTGAAGTGGTACGCCAGGCGCTCGACGCGCTGCTCATAGCCCGCAACCTCGAGCGCGTAGCCGACCACGCCACCAACATCGCCGAAGATGTAATCTTCTGGGTTCAAGGCGCCGACGTCCGCCACAACGTAAGCGCATCAGAAGGGCACCCAGAGCCCAACAGCGAAGGCTCAACCCGCGCCTCGGGGGTTTAGGAAAACTCTCTTCGCGCTGTCATCCTGAGCGGAGCAGGTTGATGAGCGAAGCGAATCAATCTGCGCAGTCGAAGGACCCCTTTCACCGTGCACAACCACAGGCCCAGCAAGGCGTTTCCACGGTACCGCCAGCCCGCAAACTTTGACCAAGAGCACCACCCTGCTTTACGCTCATCTCACTCTCTGCACTAAATCCCGGAGGCCCAGTGTCCCGATTCTCCCGCATAATTCCCCTGGCCGCATTGCTAGCAATTCATATCCCGCTCCCCGCGCAAAATCCGCCCTCCAATACCTCCTCGATCTCCCTGCCAACCACCAAACTACTAACCACTCCCACTCCCGGCCGCATCGCCAGCACCAACAGCTTTCCCGCCACCATCGCACTCAGCCCAGACGGCCACTACGCCGCGCTCCTGAATAATGGCTACGGCACGCAAGAAACCGTCGCCACGCAGTCAATCGCAGTCCTCGATCTAAAAACGAATCAACTCTCCGACTATCCCGACAAGCGTTTCGGAGAAGAGGCGCATCAGAGCTACTTCTTAGGACTGGTCTTCGCCTCCGACGGTAAGCATCTCTACGCATCAGTAGGCTCAATCACAGATCCGACGGGAGAGAAGTTAGGAGACACCGGCAACGGCATCGCCGTCTACGCCTTCGCCGATGGCAAAGTCGCGCCCGAACGCTTCATCGCCATCGCGCCGCAGTCTCTGGCCGCCGGAAAAAAAGTATTAATCGGTCTGCAGAAAACGCCGCCGGGCACCGCGATTCCATATCCCGCAGGACTAGCGCTAGTTTCAGCCGGACAAGGACCGGACCGCCTTCTAGTCGCCGACAATCTCTCCGACAATGTAGTGCTCGTCGATGTCGCATCCGGCAAAGTGCTCCAGCGCTTCGACCTCAGCACCAGCGATCTGATCCCATCTTCGTTCCCCTACACCTGCGTAGTCACGCGTGATGCCCACCGCGCCTGGTGCAGCCTGTGGAACGCCTCGCAAGTCGCTGAACTGGATTTAGCAGTCGGCAAGGTCGCCCGCTGGATCAAGCTGAAAGAACCAGAAGATCCGCTTGAGCCCGGCTCGCATCCCACGGCAATGTTACTCAGCCCGGATGAGAAATCGCTCTATGTGGCCCTGTCGAACATAGATATGGTTGCCGTGGTCTCAACCGAGAACGGTCTGCCCTTTAATCTGCTTCACACCGAAGCCAGGAACCAAAGCTTTGCGGGAACCTATCCAATAGCGTTGGCACAATCCTCGGACGGCAAGCGCCTGTTCGTCGCCGATGCATCGCTCAACGCGGTCGAAGTGCTGGATGTATCGAGCGTTGCTCACGGTCCACAGGTCCCCGACAATGCATTCTACGGACCCCTCGGCTTCATCCCCACCGACTGGTACCCCAGCGCCTTGGCCGTGCAAGGCAACGACCTTCTAATCGCCACAGCCAAAGGCCAAGGCACAGGCCCAAACAAAGGCCTGGGCAAAGCTCCATACGAAATCAAACATCACGGTCATCCCTACATCGCAACCCTTCTCCACGGCTCAATCGCGCGCTTGAATATCCCCAACACTCTCGGCAAACTCGAAGAACTCACCCGCGTAGTCGAGCACGACAATCTGCTCCACGACAATCCCGGAGCCATCCACTTCCCCGACGGCAAAAACCCCATCAAGCACGTTATCTACGTCATAAAAGAAAATCGCACCTACGATCAGATTCTCGGCGATCTCAAATTAAACGGTAAGCCAGTCGGAGAAGGCGATCCGTCCCTCACCATGTACGGCGCCGACATCACGCCGAACGAGCACGCTCTCGCGCTGCAATTCGGCGTGCTCGACAATTTCTACGACAGCGGAGAAGTTTCCGGCGACGGACATCTCTGGTCCACCGCCGCCATCACCAGCGATTACAACGAAAAAACCTGGCAGATCGCCTATCGCGGAAAAGAGCGCACCTACGATTTCGGCGGCAACATAGCCGATGAAATCATGCTCGATCACAACCTGCCCGACATCGACGACCCTTCCACCGGCTTTCTTTGGGATAACGTTGCCCGTCACGGCTTGACCTATCGCGACTATGGAGAATTCGTGGGCGCCGTATGGTGCAACAAGGCGCGCAAAGCGGCGACGCCCAAGCAGGGAACTCCTTCCGCACAAGAAGTCGAATGCCCGCGCACTGAACTTCACAAGGGCGATACTCTGCCGTCAAACGTCGGCGATCCGCACGGCGGCCTGAGCCCGTTCCCATGGACCGTTCCTTTGTTCAAAGGCGTAAAGCCAACCAAGGCGGCGCTGCGCGGTCACTTCGATCCGCTCTATCCGGATTTCAACACGGATTATCCCGACCAGCTCCGCGCCGATGAATTCCTCAATGAATTCGCCGCGTATACGCATGCTCGCGAGGCAAACGAAGGTCCGCAGTCGCAGCTTCCAGCATTCGTCCTGCTCTATCTCCCCGACGACCACACCGGAGGCACGCGCCCCGATCACCCGCGCCCTCAGGCCTCCGTGGCCGATAACGATCTAGCTCTCGGCCGCATAGTCCATGCCGTCTCCCACAGTCCTTACTGGGATGACACTGCCATCTTCATCCTAGAAGACGATGCGCAAAACGGCGGCGATCATATCGACGCCCATCGATCTACGGCATTCATCATCAGCAAGTATTCGCCCGGCACCGCCGCCCAGCCCTACGTCGATCACCGCTTCTACACAACCGTCAATGTGATTCACACCTTGGAGATGTTGCTGGGCCTGCCGCCCATGAATCAGAACGACGCCTACGCCCCAGCCATGGGACCGATGTTCTCCGGCGCAGGCACCCAGCCCGCGTTCCAAGCCGACGATCGCAACCTCAAGAATGGCCTCATCTACGAGATCAACAAACACGACGCCCCCGGCGCAAAAGAATCAGCCAAAATGGATTTCTCGCGTCCCGACGCCGCCGGAGCGGCGCGTCTGAATGAAATTCTGTGGCAGGACCAGGAAGGCAACGCGCCGGCACCCGCAACGAAGCATGCGATATTTCCAGCGGGCGGCAATTAGAAGCGGCCTCCATTCTTGGTGGATGAGAACTGAAAGAGCTTAGCGCCGAGCGAGCCAAGTCAGAATCGCGTAAGCGACGGCACCGTAAGGGCGCCGGGACGCCAACACGAATTCCCTTGACTCGGATTGCTGAACCTGAGACCCTATCTCTATACGCAGTGGTTCTTTGACAAAAGAATAGCAATGAGATAACTACCGTCGATTCAATATTTTGCGAACCGGTTACTGATTCTAAAGGCGTTAGCCGAAGTCAGACGGGCTAAACCCTTTAGAACGAATATTTTACGAGCAAGTTATTTGCTTCCAAGATTTTAGCCGGATCCAGATCAGATAAGAACTCTGTAACTTGCTGATTCCAGATATTTTAGCTAGGTCTACGCAAATTTTTTTGATCCGGATCTCTGGTCAGATCGGCCTTTGGCAGCGAGGGCGAGACCCCGAAGCCCGACGCCCGGAAGCCGAAGCCCGCCTCACTGCTTTACACTAAACATGTGAAGATCGCGCTCGGCCAAATCAATCCCACAGTCGGAGATTTCTCCGGCAACGCCGCCAAGCACATCGAATACGCTCGTCGCGCGCAGGCCGCAGGTGCCGGACTGATTCTGTTCCCCGAGTTGTCGGTCTGCGGATATCCTCCCCGCGATTTGGTCGAGCGTTCCTCCTTCGTCGCTCGTAACCGGGAAGCAGCAGAGCTGATTGCGAAGGAGACTCAAGGGATCGCCGTCATCTGCGGTTTAGTTACTCCCGCCGAATCTGAAACTGGCAAGTCAGCTATGAACTCTGCCGCGCTGCTGCAAGATGGCAAGATCGCTTTCTTGCAGTCGAAGATGCTGTTGCCCACCTACGACGTCTTCGATGAGATGCGCAACTTCGCCCCCGCCAAGAGCCAGGATTTGTTTTCGTTCTGCGGCAACCAGATGGCGTTAACGATCTGCGAAGACGCTTGGAACGACAAGCTGTTCTGGCCCAAGCGCCTATACACGGTCGATCCCGTTGAGACCCTCATCCGCGCCGGTGGAAACTTCGTCCTCAACATCTCCTCGTCGCCGTTCTGGATTGGCAAGCGCGGAGTGCGCCGCGACATGCTGACCGCGATCGCGCGTCATCACAAAGTTCCCGTCGCGCTGGTCAATCAAGTCGGAGGCAATGACAGCCTGGTCTTCGACGGCTCGAGCATCGTGCTCAACGCAGAAGGCAACGTCATTGCGCAAGGAAGTTCGTTCCAAGAAGATCTAATCTACTTCGATTCGAAAACTCTTACCGGCGAGCTTCACGATCAGATCGAAGGCGAAGAAGCCAGCGTTTACGCCGCATTGGTGCTGGGCACGCGCGACTACATGCGCAAGTGCGGATTTCAAACCGCCATCATCGGCCTCAGCGGCGGCATTGACTCAGCGCTAACTGCGGTCATCGCTGCAGACGCAGTGGGGCCAGAGAACGTGATCGGCGTCGGCATGCCCGGTCCATATTCTTCTCAGGGATCAATCGACGACGCTCGCGCGTTGGGGAAGAATCTCGGTATCCGCTTCGAACTGCTCTCGATCAATCGCGCATTCGAGGCTTACCAGCAAACTTTGAAGGAAGTGTTTGCCGGGCGCAAAGAAGACGTCACCGAAGAGAACATCCAATCACGCGCGCGCGGAACCTTGCTGATGGCCTTGTCTAACAAGCTGGGCGCGATCGTGCTATCTACAGGCAACAAGAGCGAACTCGGCGTGGGCTACTGTACACTTTACGGGGACATGGTTGGCGGCCTCGCGGTGATCTCAGACGTGCCGAAGACGCTGGTTTACCGGCTGAGCCACTACGTGAATTCGCGGAGCCCGGTAATTCCGGAGGCCACGCTCGAGAAGCCGCCCTCCGCGGAGTTGCGGCCAAATCAGAAAGACAGCGACTCGCTTCCGCCTTACGAAATACTGGACGCGGTGCTCGAAGATTATGTGGAAGTCGCTCAGTCGGCGGAGCAGATTGCGGCTGATCACGGGTTCGATCTCGAAGTGGTGCGGCGGGTGGTTCGAATGGTGGACCGCGCCGAATACAAGCGCCAGCAGGCGGCTCCGGGCATCAAGATTTCCGCCAAGGCCTTCGGCTACGGCCGCCGGTTTCCCATCGCCGCGAAGAGCGAGGTTTGAAGGGGTTCCTCATAGAATTCCAGCGCGGCCTGCTTCACAAGCATCGTAAATTGAAAGGAAATTATGCGCAGTTTTATCAACATGATTGTTGTCTCCCTGCTGGCCGGCATTCTGACAGCTCAAACGCCGGCAACCAAGAAGCCTGCGGACCAAGCTACTTCAACCGCAGCCGCAACCACCCTTCCCTCAGAAGCCACTGTAGATTCGTTCATGCAGCAGACATTCGGCTATGAACCGCAAATGACTTGGAAGGTTTCCGCGATCAAACCCGCGCCAGCGCCGGGTCTCGCCGAGGTCGATATCGTGATGTCCACTCCGCAGGGCCCGCAAGCCAGCCGATTCTACGTCACACCTGATGGCGAACATGCGGTGGTGGGCGATATTATTCCGTTCGGCGCCAAGCCCTACGATCCCGTGAAGCAGAAGCTGGAAAAGGGAATTACCGGCCCGTCGCGCGGACCGAAAGATGCGCCGGTTACGATTGTGGAGTTCGGCGATTTGCAGTGCCCCGCCTGCAAAGTCGCGCAGCCTGCAATCGAGGCACTGGTCGCAGCTGAACCGAATGCGCGCTTCGTCTTTCAGAACTTCCCTCTGGAGATGCACAACTGGGCAGCCAAGGGAGCCGCTTACGCTGACTGCGTTGGGCAGGCGTCGAACGACGCGTTCTGGAAGTTCGTCGCCAAAACATATGAAACTCAAGGCGACATCACAGCGGCAAACGCCGATGAAAAGCTAACCGCGCTGGCCGATGGCGCGGGCGTGAAAGGCGCGGACATCGCCGCGTGCGCTAGCACTCCCGTCACCCAGGCCCACGTAGATGCCTCCATCGCGCTGGGAAAGTCAGTGGGTGTGACGGGCACGCCGACTCTCTATATCAACGGCCGCAGTATCGGAAACGTGAGCAGCGTCCCGGCCGACACTCTGAAAGGCCTCGTAGAGTTCGCCGCGAAGCAAGGCAAGTGAAAACGGGCTTCGGGCTTCGGCTATTGGGCTTCGGGAAACAAACCTTCCGGCTATCGCCTTTCTATCGGCCGCGGGCAGCGAAAGCCCGAAGCCGGCAGCCGAAGCCCGAAGCCCGAAGCCCGAAGCCCGCTTCTTACTTCTCACTGATCCAGATTTCATCCGTCGATAGATTCCGACGGGCTACAACGTGCGGCGTGATGACGATGAGCAGTTCGTCTTCTTCTTTCGTTCGCGTGTTGTCGCTGGCGGCCCAGTTGAGGCCGGGAATCGACGCGATGCCCGGGATGCCCGCCATCGAGCGCTGATCGTTCGTTGTGATCTCTCCCGCAACCACGGCAGGCTCGCCATCGCGAAGCCTGATGCTGGCTTTGTATTCCTGATTCGAAAGCACGGGCACACCATTCGCGCTTTGCCCGGTCAGCGAGCGCACTTGCAGTTCGAGCGTTAGGCTGACATCTCCGTTGCCGTGGATGGCAGGCTTCGCCTTCAGGCTGAGTCCGAGATCCTCATAGCTCACCGAGGGAAATGGCGCGACATAGCTCTGATTGCCAAGCACCGCCGAGATTGCCGACGAGTTGTAAATGGGCGCATACGTTCCGTTCAGGATGGGATAGCGCTCGCCCAGGTGGAAGGTCGCATCATTGCCCTGACTCGCACGCATGGTGACATGACTGAGGCTGCGCGCCCACGACTCGTTGAGGGAGAGAGCCAGCGTAAGGTGATCGAGACTCACTCCGGAGAAGCCGAGGCCGTTGCCGAAAGTAGCCAGGGGCTGGCTGAAGGGGCCAGTTGTCGGGTTTTGCAGTTGCGCCAGAAGCCCAGACAGAGCTGAACTTCCAGCGGCGTTGATGCCTCCGGAAGAGATCAACTGGTTCACGAGCGACGAGATGCTTTGCCCGCCCAGCGCCGCGAGAGCTGCCACCGGGATGTTGTACATGTTGAAGGTATTCGGGATGTGCATCCCGATCTCGCGCGTGAACATGTGATTGATCTGGAAGACCTGAACATCGATCGACACCTGCGGGCGATCGGTGGTCAGCTGATGCAGCAACTTTGTACACGCCGCGAGCGTTGCCTGTGGCGCGCGCACTTCGACAGTGCCGATCTGTCCTGATGTGATTTTCTGAAAGTCGCAAATGTTGCGCAGGGATGTAACCAGTTCGGTGGCCTGCTGCGGCGTGGTCGCTCCAGGGACTACAAACGTCGCGAGCGACATGCGGTCATACTGCTTGTGATTTTCTGTGTTGTCGGCTGCAATCAGCAACTGGTGGGCGTCGAGCGCGGTCCACATGGTTTTGCTGACGCGGCCCGCAAGGCTTAGCGCAGTGAAGAAGTCAACATCGTCCACATAGAAGCGCACTTGCTTGGCTTGCACCGAATCGTCGAACTGCACGGTCACGCCATACGCTGAGGCCAGCTCGGTGAACAAGCCGCGAATGTCGCCGCGGTAGTGAAACGTTGCCAGCTCGGCCTTGGGCTGAAGATGAATCTCGACGGAATCGGCCAGCAGTTGATCAACCCCGCGCAGGGCCGGCGCAGTCGGGTCGCGGACAGCATCGGCGAGGCGCTGCTGCGTGTAGTCGTTATCAGGGTCAAGTTCAAGCGCAGCGCGGAACTCGGCGGTCGCCTGGTCGCGCTTGCCATCGGCCAGGAGCGCGTCACCGCGCTCGGTGTGTTGAAACACCAACTGTGCCTTCGTCAATTCACGCGCGGAGAGGAACTTTAAGTCTTGCGGAGCCAGCCGCGCAGCCCGGTCGAACTGCGCAAGCGACGCTTCAAGTTGCTGTTGATCCTGCAATTTCCGTCCACGGCTATAGGCGCCGCGCGCCTGCTTGAGATCATTTTTGGTGGCAACGCAGTTGACGGCGGGTCCACCGCTGCTGCACGCGACTTTCGCAGCGGGAGCATCGTCGCCAGCAAATGCCGGAACTCCTGGCATGGCTGCCAGAAGACACACTGCGAGAATGGACCACGCGTGCCGCATCGTTTCAATTTTACCCTGCCGCGCGCTCTCCGCGAATAGCTAGTGGTGCGCGTACCTTCGGGCTGAGCGAGGATCAGGCTGGAGCAGTCAGCTTCATCAGAACGGGAAGCTGGCGCTTTCTTGCAGACAGGTTAATCCAGCGTCCTATCCCTGCTGCCCTCACACCAGCGTGAGTCAGCGACGAGTGTAATGGCTGTCAGCATCAACCATCTGAATAATTTGAGAACTTCAATTACCATCTACCTAATGCCGCGATCAACAGTCATATGTGTTCTTTTGCTGGTTGGGACTGCCATTCCCAGCACGGCAAGGACGAAGATGCCTCCTGTGTTAGCTGCTTGCTCGGCATTTGCTCCTGATGGCACTTCCGCGATGGCTACTATCATGGGGGACACGCTCGAACTGACGGTAGCGGAGGTGTCCGCCCAGAACTCGAAGCTGACGTTGCCGCTGAAACATCGAGCGCAGCAGTCGCAACTTGATAACCCCGCCGACCGCTGGCGCGTCTACAACTGCTCACTCTTCTTCAATAGCACGAGCGGTTTGGTCGCCGTGGGTATTACGACAGAGTCCGAGCCGCCCCAAAGGCTTCAGGTCGCAGTTGCCGATTTTAGGACGGCGAAGTGGCTCTCCGACTTCGATGTTGAACCCCGCAAAGAATTGGGTTCAAGAACGAATCTGGCTGGTTTTCTCAGGGACACAGACTCAGTTGTCGTCATTCGAAACTGGAATTCTCCAGAAAGCGAATCCCTTGCAACACTTTTGTTCAGCACACGTGGAGAGCAACTCCCGACTCAGGCTCCAGTTCGGGCGTTGTCGGAAACTACCTTACCCTTTTACGCAGACCCCCATAACAATCGGCTCTGGGTATTCCACTGCACCGTAATTTCGGCACGCGCCTCCCAGCAGCCATTTTGCCCAATCGATGAGACGAACTTGACTGGGGAACAAGCGCTGAGCGCGAAATTCGACCCAAGCCGTTCAGGACTAAAACGCACCGACCTTTGGGAGCTGCCACATACATTCGCAGCGCCTGACCAGAACACTGTCCTGATTGCAGGAAGCGATACGGTGTGGAGAGTGGACATGAACACACAGCGATTGACACGCTTCGTTTTACCTCATGACCACTTTCTGAAATGGAATTTCGAGCACGATGGAACTATCTCCCCTGATGGGGCTGTCTTCGGCTTCCTGTTCGGCCAATATAGAATCGCGTTCCCGTACATCGTCGATAATTATGTCTCCGAAGGCGATGACGTTGTGGTTTTGCAGGTCAACCCGCTGCAGTTGCTGGGGGTCATAAAGCGCGATGGAGTGAAATACACAAGAGGGCTGTCGATTGACCATCGAAACGGCAAGACGACAGTTCTCGCGTACCGACAAGACCACTGGGAGCGTCACGACTCTCCTGACATTCAGCCCTGACCCGAGGACTTGTAGCACACCTCATTTGGCGTAGGGTCGCCATAGTCACAAGGGCGAGCGGGTCGTTGAGATCATCCGGGGTAGAAGGTTTGCAGAGCATCCGCGTCCAAACTACCTCAGCATCAGCCGCTCGATATCTCGTGCCTTGCCGGTCTTCTCGTCGCAGTCGATCACAACTGCACACAGACGTACATCCCCCGTAGCCGGCTCGAAGCGCACCGGCATGCCGTTGAGAAACTTGCTGACCACCAGTTCTTTCTTCACCCCGATCACGCCGTCGTAAGGGCCGGTCATGCCAACGTCGGTGACGTAGGCTGTGCCTTGCGGCAGAACTCGTTCATCGGCTGTGGGGACGTGGGTATGCGTGCCTACGACTGCAGTCACGCGGCCGTCGAGATACCAGCCCATCGAAATCTTTTCGGAAGTGGCTTCGGCGTGGAAGTCCACGAAGATGATCTTGGCTTCGATCTTCTTTAAGAGTTGGTCGGCGATGCGGAAGGGATCGTCGTTCGACGCCATGAACACGCGGCCTTGCAGATTGATTACGGCGTAAGGCACTTTTGCTTTGTGACCTTCATACACGCCCCAGCCGGGCATATCCGCGGGGTAGTTTGCGGGACGCAACACGCGGCGCTGCGGGCCGTGACCGTTGCCTTCGATCATCTGAAAGTAATCGAGAATTTCGCGCTTATCCCAGACATGGTTGCCGGTGGTGATGACATCGATATTCAGCTCGAACAGTTCCTCGGCCAGCGCTGGAGTAATTCCGAAACCGGCGGCCGAGTTCTCTCCGTTGGCGATGATGAGATCGATGGCGTGGTCGCGAACGATGCCGGGAAGCCGATCGTTGACGATGGTTCGTCCAGGCCGTCCGAAAATGTCGCCGATGAAGAGAATGCGCATCGATGCTAGGCTGACCTCCGCGCCAAACTTTGATGGTAACACGCAAAAATCAGCTGGCTCTTTTCACCTTACTGGGAGTTCGAAGGGACTTTTATCGCGGAGTTCGCGGAGAACGTCCGCGGAGGACTCGGAGAGGTGCTTAGGGACCGGCCAGTTCTGCCGTCCGCAGAAAATCATAGTTGCCTGCCGGATTCAATTTCAGATTCACCACGCGCTTATTGTGCACGAGAACGTTATCGAGATACCAGAGATCAATGTAAGGCAGGTCTTCGGCAAGGATGCTTTGCAGTTCGGCATAGACCGGCTTGCGCTTGGCGGGATCGACTTCACGACGGCCCTGATCGATCAGCGCATCCACTTTTGGATTCGAGTAAAAGCCGCGATTGGCGCCGTTCGGCGGGAACCGAGACGAGTGGAAACACAGGGTAAAGATATCGGGATCTTCGTTGCCGCCGATCCAGCGCAGGCCGTAGAGCTGGAATGCGCCGTGAGTCACATCAGAAAAGAACGTGGCAAACTCGAAGCTGCGAATGTCGAGCGCGATCTCAACCTCGCGCAACTGCTGCTGCATGACGGCGACCATCAGGCGCGTGTTCTCGTCGGTGGAAGTCTTCATGATGAGGTGGAAACGCACGCCGTTGATTGCCGGATATCCGGCGGCGTCGAGCAACGCCTCAGCTTTTGCTGGGTCGTGGTCGTAGGGCGGAACGTCTCCGTTGTAGGCCCAGCTTTGCGCAGGAAGAATGCTGCGTGCGGGCTGCGCTTCGCCGCGCCAGAGATATTCGATCATCGGACGACGGTCGAGGGCATAGGCGATTGCCTGCCGCACACGTGCGTCTTTCAGAATTGGATCGCGCAGATTGAAACCCAGATACGCCAGGACGGTTCCAGGAGCCCTTTCGACGGCGAGTGCCGGCTCGCGCTCCAGGGTAAGAACCGTATCTGGCGTAAGCGCGTTGATCGTAGCGTCGCCACTGCCTTTGCGCAGCTCGAGCGCGCGCGTAGTCGCATCGGGAACAACCGCGAAGCGCACACGAGCCAGTTTCGGCTTGTTGCCCCAGTAGTCGGAGTTGCGCTCGACGACTACTTCTTTGTCGGTCTCGGCGCTGACGAACTTGAACGGCCCGGAACCGATCGGATGCGCCGTCATTTCGTTGCCGCTGCCGTCGGGGACAATACCGATCGCGCTGGCGGAGACGTTCCACAGCAGTGCGGCGTCCGGTTCCTTCATGTGAAAGATCACAGTGAAATCGTCGGGCACGTCGATGCGATCGACAAAGCGATACGTTGCCGCTTTAGTGCTGCGAATCTTACCAGTCAGCAGGGAATCGAAGGTCCACTTCACATCGCGTGAGGTGAGCGGGCGTCCGTCATGGAATTTCACGCCGTGATGCAGATGGAAAATGTAAGTCTGCGGGTCAGGGATCTCCCAGCGCTCCGCGAGGCCGGGAGCAACGTCGAGGTGATCGCCGCGGGAGAGCAGGTCGTCGAAGATCAGATTGTAGATGCGCTGCGATTGCGCATCCTGGCCTATGCGCGGGTCGAGATTTGTCGGGCTCGATTCAATGATCATCACCAACGTGCCAGGATCAGGCTTCGTGGAGCATGAGAGCAGAGATAAGGTTAACGCAAGCGCGGCGAACGCGGACGAGACGCGAAGCATCAAAGGCAATCCTTGCACATCTGGTGCAGGCTGTTGACGGTTTTCCAGTTGCGCATCGTGGTGACGACCGCCAAGATTCGATCAACGGGCTTCTTCATCAGGATACTTCCCGAGACTCCATTAGGTAGGTAGAAGTAAAGTTCTCTGTCGATGGAGCGGCACCGGTCTGGCGCGGCGATCAGGTCTGACAACTTTTTCAAAGCCGACGGAACCGGAACCTCGGAGAGGAACATTACGTGAAGTTTATCCGGATCGATCTTTTCATCGACGGAGCTGCGTTCGTTCAAGAACGGATTACGTTCAATTGCTTTGGCCATTTCCTCGGTGCTTCGTGAAATAACAGAAACCGAAAAACCAAAGTCGCTCACGATCTTCTCTTCAATTCTGTTCGACAAGACGGACGTAGCAGTCTTCCTGGTCTTGAAGACTACATTTCCGCTTTGGATGTAGGTCTGCACTTGTTCGAACCGCAGCGCTTCGAACGACTGTCGAAGATCGTCCATCTTGATTCGCTTGTGCGGGCCAATGTTGATTCCGCGAAGCATTGAAATGTAGATCGGCATGGGAATCTAAGGATACGAAATCTTACCAAGGACTACGGCGCGCCGCGCGCCTGTTGCAGAGGGAATGTTGGATGCACGCCGGTGCCAGGTTTCGTGCGCCAGAACGGCGAAAGCCACAGCCTCCTTCGCTGCTGACGGCAGGCCGAATTCGTCTGAAAAACGCAGCCGCAATCCTAGTGGCGCGAGTTGGCTGGTTAACATAGTGACGAGCGCGGCATTTTTCGCACCTCCGCCGGAAAGAATCATTTCATGAAAGGCCGGCTTCCGTGCGGAATTTGAGTTCCTTATGACGAACCGCCGCACGGCGTCGGCAATCGAGTTTGCAGTCAACGCAGTGGCTGTTGCGACGACATCTTGCTTTCGGTGACCTTTGCAGCCTAGGAGAAACTCGCGTACGAATTCGCGGCCGAATTCCTCCCGCCCTGCGGTCTTGGGAGGCTGTTTCTTAAAGAAAGCTCGCTGTAAGAAATTGTTGATGACTTTTTCGAGCACCTTTCCGGAAGCCGCGATTTTGCCGCTGCGATCGAATGGCTGACCGAACAATTTGTCGGTGACAGCATCGATCACCATGTTGCCGGGACCAGTGTCGAAGGCAAACACCCCTTCAGGAGCAGCGCCAGCGGGAATGGCAGTAAGGTTCGCGATGCCGCCGATGTTTTGCACAATTCGGCCCACGCGCACGTCGCGGAACAGCATGTAGTCGAGAAAAGGGACAAGCGGCGCGCCTTTGCCGCCAGAAGCCATATCGGCGGGACGAAAATCCGAAACGACGGGCGCACCGACTCTCGCCCCGACAATTGCTCCCTCTCCAGTCTGCCATGTCGCTGTGAGGTTGCGTCCGAGAAACGGTTGCGGCTCGCCTTGATGGTAGAGCGTTTGTCCGTGGCAACCGACCAGATCAACTTTGACGCGTAATTGGCGCTCGGTGGCGAGCACGGCTTCGGCATATAGTTCGCCCAGCAAGAAATTCAGCCGCGACAGATCGGCTACGCTGGCTTGCGGAGCATTCATCGCGGCCAGAACCGCCGCGCGGACCTTCTTGGGATAGGGGTATTCGGCGTGCCCCAGCAATTTGAATGTCGCGCGAGAATGTGCTTCCATTCGCACCAATGCCACGTCGATGCCATCGGCGGACGTGCCGCTCATCACTCCGGCGACGATGATGGCCTTCTTCTTCATCTTCGTGGGCGCCGCGTCTCTTCCCGATTCAGAGATTCCAGACGCACTTGCTCGCCGAATTCCCAAAGTTTGCGAGAAAGCTTTTCGACTGTTGCGGCGGATGGTGGTTTTGACTGGCGCAGTATCTTCGCCGACTTCTTCTTGAAGGCCAGCACTCGTTGCGCGGCTCTTTCGACTCTCTTGGCGAACTTCACATCTCTCTCTGCCGTCCTTACCAATTCTTCGTAAGCCTGCACAACGTGGTCTTCGCGGTGACAGACCAGGCAAATGTCTCCGCCTATGCGGATATGTTTGACCGCTGCCTCGCCTATCGGCGCGGCCGCTAACACCCCGCCCATCTCAAGATCGTCCGATACGATTAGATTGCGGTAGCCGATGCGCTTGCGCAGGATATCGGCGATCCACATCTTCGAGAGCGATGCTGGAGTGTGATCGTGCGTCACCTGCGGATATGCGGCGTGCGCGATCATCACCATCGGCAGCTGCGCGCGAAGCGTGCGATAAGGGAGCAGGTCCTCGTCCCAGAGCTCTTTCAGAGGCTTCTCGATTACCGGCAGGGCGTGATGGCTATCCAGGTTGCCCTCGCCTAAGCCGGGGAAGTGCTTGCCGCATCCCAGCACACTTGCCCCGCGTAAGCCAGTGAGAAATTCACGTGCATAGGCGATTGTTTCGCGAGGATTCGTCGAGACTACTCTGGAATCCATCACGGCGCTCGAAGCCTCGAATGCCAGGTCGAGCACCGGTGCGAAGTCGACGTTGAACCCGAGGGCGCGGCAGTTGTCGCCGATCACTTGGCCGTGCTTGCGGTAAAGTTTGCGGTCGCCGGTGGCGAAGACTTCTGCGGCGGAGGGGGTTGGACCAAGCAGGTCGCGAAAGCGGTCGACACTTCCACCTTCGAGATCGACGCAGGTGAATAGCGGCGTTGAAACGCAATTCTGGCAGTCGTGCAGCAGCCGCGAGGTCTGCTCGGCAGTCTTTATATTTCGCGCGAATAGGATCACGCCTGCCGGCTGAAGTCGCTTGAGCAGGGAACTCAGGCGCGGCGTCATCTCGGTACCGTCGAAGCCGACGATCAGGAGTTGTCCGACCTGCGGGGAATGTCCGAGCTTGCTTCTGGCAATCATATTTCAACGTAGCTCAATTTATGATGCGATTTCTATGCGCTCCGCCCGCCGAGGCAACGAACGAGCCACCGAATCAACAAGCTCAATACATACCACCAAAGCGTCCCTAGAATTCCAAAGATCAGTAGCGGATTGTCCTTGCGGTACATTAAGCCCACCATCAGAATTGACAACGGAAAGTCGGCCACGATCAATTTCTGCCACCCGGTGTCGATGTTACCGATCCAGATCGCCAGGCAGGCGCCGAAATGAAGGAAGGGTAGGATAAAGAGCAGAAAAGGATTGCGACTTGAAATTTCCGGCCCCGTCATGTGGTTCAGATTTCTTTCTTCAGCTCCGCCAGCAAATTAAGTGCCTCCAGCGGCGTGAGCCGGTTCAAGTCTACTTCGCGCAACTTCTCCAGCACTGGTTGCGACAGCGGCGTGAAGATGGTCAACTGCGTTGGCGGAGGTGTGGCCCCCGGCGAGAGATGATCCGTCGCCAGCCGCTCTGCGGATTCGTGCTCGGCCAGAACATCTCTCGCGCGTGCGATTACTTCGTTCGGCAGTCCAGCCAGTTTAGCGACCTCGATGCCGTAGCTGCGATCGGCCGCTCCGGGTTCAACCTTGCGCAAGAAGACGATGCCGCCGCCGGTTTCCTTAACCGAGACGTGATAATTCTTCACGCCTGCAAGCTGCTCGGCCAATTCCGTCAACTCGAAATAGTGTGTAGCGAAAAGAGTCTTCGCCCGCACGCGTGCGTGCAGGTATTCGACTGCGGCCCAGGCAATCGCGAGGCCGTCGTAGGTTGAAGTGCCGCGGCCTACCTCGTCGAGAAGAATCAAAGATCGCGGCGTCGCTGTGTGCAGAATCGCCGCTGTCTCCGTCATCTCGACCATAAAAGTAGAGCGGCCGCGAGCAAGATTATCGCTTGCGCCAATGCGGGTGAAGACGCGGTCGACCACCCCGAGGCGCGCTGAGCGGGCGGGAACGAACGACCCCATCTGCGCGAGAATCACGATCAGCGCCGTCTGGCGGAGGTAAGTGGACTTGCCGCCCATGTTCGGCCCGGTCAGCAGCAGAATGGTGTGCGTGGTCGCGTTCAAGTAAAGATCGTTGGGAACGAAGCGCTCGCTGCCTCCGGCCATTTCTTGCTGCTCGATCACGGGGTGTCGGCCTTCGACGATCTCGAGATCGCCGGCATCACCATCCGTCGATGCTATCAATAGCGGTCGACAGTAATTCCGTAGCGCCGCGATGTGCGCTAGCGAAGCGAGCACGTCGACCTCGGCCAGTGCCAGCGCGGTCTGACGGATTCGTTTTGCCTCGGATGCGATTGCGGTGCGCAAATCGGTGAACAGTCTTCGTTCGATCTCGACGATCTTTTCCTGTGCGTCGAGAATCTTGGCCTCATACTCTTTCAACTCAGGTGTGGTGAAGCGCTCAGCGCCGACCAGAGTTTGTTTGCGTTCATAATCCTGCGGAACCAGGTGCAGGTTCGGCTTCGAAACCTCCATGTAGTAGCCGAAAATGGAATTGAATTTTACCTTGAGCGAACTGATGCCGGTGCGGCCGCGTTCGCGCTGTTCGATCTGCGCCAGCACCTGCTTGCTGTTGCGGGAGAGTTCGCGCAGTTCGTCGAGATCGCGGTCTACGCCTGCGGCGATCACGCCGCCGTCGGCGAAACTCAACGGCGGCTCCGGCACGATTGTAGTTTCGATGCGGTCGCGCAGATCGCTGAGCTCGTCGAGCGATCCATGCAGAGCCTTCAGGCGTTCCGCCGCTAAACGTGCGACTGCGGCCTTGATGGCGGGAATCTTTTTGAGCGACGCGGCCAAAGCCAGCACATCGCGCGGGTTCGCCGCTTCGAGCGTTACACGGCTCAAAAGGCGCTCCAGGTCAAGCACGCCATCAAGCGCGCGGCGGAGCTCCTCGCGCGCGATCGTGTTCTTCACGCCGGATTCCACAGCATCCAGGCGGGCATTGATTTCCCCGAGATTGAGGGACGGACGCAGCAGCCACGCGCGCAGCAGACGTTTGCCCATGGGCGTGACCGCGGCGTCGATCGAGCGAAACAGGGTAATGCCCGCGTCCGTTCCCGCAAAGAGCGGCTCAATCAATTCGAGATTGCGCACTGTCACGGCATCAAGCACCAGACAATTCTGCCGCTCGTACCAGCCAATGCGATCGACATGGTCGAGCGATCCGCGCTGCGTCGAACGAACATAATAGAGAATGGCGCCCGCCGCTGCCGCAGCAGCCGAGCGTCCCGCCAAGCCGAATCCCTCAAGCGACAAAACTCCGAAATGATTTTCGAGGAGCGGGATGGCGTGGTCGGGAGCGAAGATCCAGTCGTCGAGCGGAGTCTCGGCGCACGCGGCCCCAGTCGCCCGCGGCTGAGGTTTTTGTGATGGCAAAGGCTGAGTTAGCAATGGCCGGCTCGTCCTTGCGTCGAACAGCGGCGCTGCTGATCCATATAGCAACTCTTTCGGCCGCAGTTGTTCTAGTTCTTCCTGCACTCGCCGCAAAGCGCCTTCGCCGGAAAACTCCGTCGCGCGAAATTCTCCGGTGGAAAGATCGAGGGCCGCGAACCCTACACGCTCACCGACCTGGGCCAGTGCAGCCAGGAAATTATTTTCCTCGGAGCCGAGCAGCGAATCGGCTGCCGTTCCAGGCGTGACTACGCGTGTCACCTCACGCCGCACCAGTTTCGTGCCAATCTGCTTCTTCGCGAGCCGGACATCCTCCATCTGCTCGCAGATGGCTACTTTGAAGCCTTTGCGGATGAGCTTGCCGATGTAGCCTTCCGCCGCGTGGTGCGGCACGCCACACATGGGGACGGCGATGCCCTTTTCCTTGTTGCGCGATGTCAGCGTGATCTGCAGCTCTTTAGAGGCGACGATTGCGTCGTCGAAGAAAAGCTCATAGAAGTCGCCGAGGCGAAAAAATAACAGCGCCGTCGGGTGCTCTTTCTTGACGGCGGCATATTGCCGCATTAGCGGAGTGGACGGCTCAGTCATTCGATAATGTCAGAGTGCGCGCTTGGCGCGGATTATAACAAGTTCAAAGTGGCAAGGTTGCAAAGCTTCAGGGTTTCAAAGTTTCGAATGCCGAAAGCGACATTGCACTGCAGTCGTTAATGTGAAACGTTGAAACTCCGAACCTTGAAACCTTGAAACTTTGCAGCTTTGAAACCTCGAACTTCGAAACCTCGAACTTCGAAACCTTCTTGACGCAGCTTCTCCCTCAATGTTTAGCTGATACATGGAACTACGCAAAGATCCCATCACGCGCTCCTGGGTTATGACGGGAGATGACCTTGCCGATGGCGTGCCACGTCCTGAAACCGTCTGCCGTTTCTGCCCGGATTCTCCCAATCGTACGCAGGTGATCGCCGCGGCGCCCAGCGCTGTGAGTTGGTCGGCGCAATCGGTGGTTCATCCCACGCCGCTCTACCATATCGAAGGCGAGCCCGGACGCCGCGGAGACGGCATTTACGACCGTATGAGCTCGGTGGGAGCGCACGAAGTTCTGGTGGAAAATCCCAGGCACGACCGCCAGCTCTGGCATGCCAGCGACGAAGAGATCGGGCAGTTCTTACGCCTCGCTTCCGAACGCATCCTGGACCTCAAACGCGACCCGCGCGTGAAGTACGTGAGCCTGTTCAAGGATCACGGACCCAATGCCGGCCAGGAATTTGCTCATCCCACGTCGCAATTGACAGCCACCATGTTTGTTCCGCGGCGAGTGCTTTACGAACTGCGCGCGGGCCGAGAGTATTACCAAGCCAAAGAGCGCTGTGTCTTCTGCGACATTCTTGCCCAGGAGGAACGCCAGGCCACGCGCGTGATTGAAGCACACGGCGATTACGTAGCTCTCGGTCCTTACGCCCCGCGCGTGCCGTACGAAACCTGGATCATCCCCCGCAATCACGATGCATCTTTTGAGCGCACAGGACTATCCAAGCCGGGATTGCGAACGAATCTTGCGGCACTGCTGCGGCGCACTCTGCAGCGGGTTCGGGCACTTACGGAAGGCTTCCACCTCGTGCTGCACACTTCGCCGAACAGTCTGCATCCCTCGAAAACTTTGGGTTATTGGAAGACGATTGACGATGACTACCATTGGCACATCGAGATCATGCCGATCATCGCCGCGAAGGCCCGCTCCTATACTTTCAAAGAAGTTTACTATTCGCCGGTCAGCTCTGAGACCGCAGTGAAGCAACTGCGTGAGGCGAGGATTGATGGCTGAAGGCCCTGAACTGATTCCCACCGCATCATTTAGCCAGCCGGCGAACTGATCCACTACCTTGGCTGAGCGAGGCTTCGCAGATGTGTCCGCATTGATTACAATGGAAGATTCGTGTGCGTGTTGAAGGAGAAGCCTTTCGTAGGTAAGAAACCTGACGAAGAACGCTTTGGAACAGACAAACCAACTGGAACCGCCAAACCACAAGCCTGACGCCGCGGCCGGGGCGTCCCCTGCCGTTTACTGGCGGGTTGAGGGCAGCCTGCTCGACCTGACGGTGGTGGAACCGGTGGCGTTCTTCACCTGGAACTCTCAGACTTTTGCGGAGCGATGGTGGAGGCGAGGGCTGATTTTCGTGATGGCGGCCCTGCGTCCGTTTCTGTATTCGACCAACCGGAAGTTCGCGACGCGCGTGGTTCACATGACATTGCGTGGCGTGACGCGCGACCGGCTGGACCTGCTGGGCGAAGAATATTTCCTGTACAAATTGAAACCGCAGCTGAAGCCGCGCGGGCTGGAGAAGGTGCAGGCGCTAGTGCGCGCGGGCGCCGATGTGGTGCTCGTGAGCCAGGGGCTCGAGCATGTGATGAAGCCGCTGGCACAGCATCTTGGAGTGAAGCGGATCGTAGCGAACCGGCTGGAGTTTCGCGATGGCGTGGCGACAGGGAGGCTGTTGGAGCCGGTGATCCGGCCGCGCGGAGGATTTGCGCTGATCTGGGAGCAGAGTCCGGATGGGCGGCGCGCGCCAAAAACGCTGGCACGGCAACTGGACATTACGGTGGAGCAATTGCGTGGAGCGACGATCAGCGCGGGCCGGGAATCGGTGGCGCAGGAACACCCGATTGTGCACTTCGAGGGTCAGCGACAGGCAACGGGATTTTCCGTGAGGCGAGCGCTCGCGGGCAAGCACGTAATGCTGATCGGCGTCACGGGGTTTATTGGGAAGGTCTGGCTGGCGAACACGTTGCTGGAGTTGCCGGAGATCGGGAAGATTTATCTGCTGATTCGGCGGCAAAAGTCGAATCCGGCAACTCGGCGGTTTGAAAAGATCGTGGAAGAGTCGCCGGTATTCGATCCGCTCTTTGAGAGGTACGAAGCCAGCCTTGGGGATTATCTCCGGGACAAAGTGGAAGTGGTGGAAGGAGACGTTACGCAGGCCGGGTTGGGGTTGAATGCGGAAGTGGCGCGGCGGCTGCACAGAAATCTTGATTTGATCGTGAATAGTTCGGGGTTGACCGACTTCAATCCGGACTTACGGGATGCGCTGACGACCAACACCGATGCTGCGATGAACATCCTGGAGTTTGTTCGCGCGACCGATCACGCGGGGCTGCTGCATCTATCGACGTGTTACGTGGCGGGCGAGCGGGACGGGCGGGTCGCCGAAAAACTGATTCCGAACTACACGCCGCATCGCGTGCCGAACTTCGATGCGGAACAGGAATTGCGGTCTCTGCACGAGTTGATTGCGAAGGCCGAGGCGCAGGCCGAAGGCGCAGATGTGACCGCCGGGTTAAAGATGCAGTCGCTCTCGAAGGAACATGCGGCAAAAGGGTTGCAGGGCGCGGCGTTGAATAATCAGATCCGCAAGAACCGGATCCGGTGGTTGAAGACGTACTTGACCGAGGCAGGCTCGCGGCGTGCGAAAGAGTTGGGCTGGCCGAATACATATACGCTGACCAAGAGCCTGGCGGAATCGTTGATCGTGAAACACGGAGCGGGACTACCGATTGCCGTGGTGCGTCCGGCGATCGTGGAGACTTCGGTTGCAAAGCCGTTTTTGGGGTGGAATGAAGGCATCAACACTTCGGCGTCGCTCTCATATTTATTGGGCACCTACTTCCGGCAACTGCCTTCAAACGAGAGCAAGCGGCTCGATATTATTCCCGTCGACGCAGTGTGCGCCGGCATGACGCTGATTGCTGCGGCGATTGTCGAGCGGCGTCATGATTCGCTTTACCAATTGGCGACGTCGGCCACAAATCCCTGCGACATGGGGCGGTCGATCGAGTTAACTTCGCTGGCACATCGCAAACACTATCGGGCGCAGGAGGGTTTGGAATCCTGGCTGCGGCTGCGTTTCGATGCGATTTCAGTATCCAAGGAGCGATACCAGCGGATGTCGGCCCCGGCGCAGAAAGCGATTGTGAAGTCGATTCAGCGCATCATGTCGCCGCTGCCGCTGAAAAAAGCGCCACTCGTAAAAGCAGAAAGAAGTCTGGAGCGAGTAGAGAAATTGATTGAGTTGTTTGAGCCGTTCATCCTGTTCAATGAGCACGATTTCGCGGCGGACAACATCGAGAAACTTTCGCACGCTCTCGCCGAAGACGAACGGGCAGAATTTGGTTACAAGGCGCGAATGCTCGACTGGTGGGACTACTGGATCAACGTGCATATTCCGGCGCTTCGGAAATGGACTTATCCGCTGATCGAAGGCCGGCCGCTAGAGGCGCGTCCGGCGCGGAGCTTGCACAATGGAGAAGCGGTGAAGACGGGGACTTAATCCGCGTACTTCGCTCAGTAAAACAGGAGCACGGAATATTGAATGGCAATATTTTTGACAGGATCGACAGGATACATAGGTGCGCATGTGGCGGCGAATCTGCTGCGGGACCATGGCGCAGCGCTGAATGTGCTGGTGCGGGCGAGAGATGTGAACGACGCCGAAGGTCGGCTTTGGCAGGCGCTGCAATTGCACATGGAATTTCCGCAGTTTTATGAATTTCTGCAGACGCGCGTACGCGTGTTCCGCGGCGACTTGACCGAGTCCGCGTTCGGCCTCGATCGCGATGAATATGATCGGCTTGTCCACACAACGGACTCGGTAATTCACTGCGCGGCTTCGTTGAACAGGAAGTCGGAGAAGAGCTGTCTGAATGTGAATCTGCGGGGGACGCTCGAAGTGCTCACGCTGGCGCGGCACGCCGAGCACTATCACGGGCTGCGGCGATTCAGCCAGGTCAGCACAGTCGCTGTGGCGGGCAAGCGGCAGAACGAAGTCGTCACTGAGGACCGCTCGATTGATTGGGAACGCTCAGATTACGATCCCTACGCGCGCACTAAAAAATTCTGCGAACACATGATGCGTGTTCTGCTGCCGGAGACGCCGAAAACAATCTTCCGCCCGAGCATCGTTCTCGGCGACAGCCGCTATGCTGAGACCACGCAATTCGACATGGTGAAGGCATTTGTCTTTCTGGCCGGGCTGCCCGTGCTCCCGTTTCGTCCGAACGACAAAATCGATATTGTGAATGTTGATCTTGTGGCCGAGGCGATTTCGACGCTCCATCAGAAAGAGCGCCCTGAGCACGACACCTATCATCTTTCTTCGGGAGTCGGCTCGCAAACGTTTCAGGAAATTACAAAGGCTTTGGCGGCGGCACAAAATAAGCGCGCCCCAGTGTTTGTGCCGGTCGCGGAGCGCCCATTTTCAGGGTCGGTAAATTTTCTGGCGAATCGCGCCGGAGCAATCGGAAAAGGCGCGTCGCTGATGAAAGTATTCATGCCGTATCTCGTGTGGAACACCGTGTTCGACAACACGCGCGTCACAAAAGAGTTGGGCAAGAACCCGGTGCCTTTTTCCGAGTATTGCTATCCGCTGCTGAAGTTCAGCCGCGAGAATGATTTCGCGTACAAGTACCATCCCTGGCCGGCGGCCGCGGGAGGAACTGCGGCATGATGGATTTCGTTCTGGAAGCCTGGGTCAGCAGTTCGATCGAGCGCGCCAAAGCGGGATGGATGCTCGGCGAAGGCGAACGCTGGAAGCCGGGCGACAAGCTTAAGCTTTTGTTTGCCGGCTACAACGGCACGCGGAATATGGGATCGGATGTGCGGGTCGAAGAGATGCTGCGGCAGATCCGGCACATTCTGGGCGCTGAGCGCGTGGCGTTCAGCGTGATGAGCCAGAACTTCGACTTCTCGCGTGGATACTTTGAAGGCACAAAGCAAGTGCATCTCCCGGATATTTTCCCGCCTTTTCTGGCCAACGAAGTTCCGAAGCACGACGGAGTAGTGGCCTGCGAAGGGTCGATGTTCAAGAGCAAATTCGCCAACGCTCTGACCACGATGATGATCGGGTCGCTGGGAATTGCAGCGGCGCAAAACAAATTGTCAGTGGGATATGGCGCAGAAGCCGGTCACATGGACCCACTGGTTGCGAAAATGTGCGGACGATATTGCAGAAACTCATTTGTAATTACTCGAAATGAGGAGTCGCGAGGAGTCTTGCGCGAACTGGGCGTCCCGACCGAGTTGGGAACCGATACCGCGTGGACGTTTGAACCCCGGCCGCCAGAATACGGGCACAGCGTTCTGAAGAAAGTTGGGTGGGACGGGCGGACCCCGGTGCTGGTGGTGTGTCCGATTAATCCTTTCGAATGGCCGGTAAAAGCTTCGGTGGCGAAGTATGCGGCGCGAACTTTGACCGGCGCTTACAAAGACAGTCATTACCGCACTGTGTATTTTCACAATTCAGGGCCGGCTGCGGAGCAGGCCTATCAAAAGTATTGGACGGCGATAGCGAACGCCGTGGACGCATTCCGCAAGAAGAAAAATGTTTTCGTAATTCTGGCGGCGACGGAGCGGCTGGATGCGCGCCCAGCCCGGCGAATCTCTGAGAAGCTGGGCGGAGTGCCGGTCCTCACCTCCGACGAATACAACATGTACGAATTAGTCAGCGTACTGCGGGCGTGTCACATGATGGCTTCTTCGCGCTATCACGGTATTGTGACATCGATGCCGGGGCTGGTCCCGTCAGCAGGAATTACGATGGATGAGCGCATTCGAAACTTGATGCGAGAGCGGGGACATCAGGATTTGCTGATGACCGTGGATGATCCGGAGCTTGAAGGAAAACTGCTAGCCGCTCTGGGGAAGTTGAGTTGTGAGGGCGAAGCGATTGCTACGGGAATTGCGAAAACGGTTGTGAGAAATTTGAAAGTGATGGCACGCATGGGTGTGTATTTTGAAGAAGAAGTGCAGAGAAGGTATCCGGAGTTTGAGACGCGCCGCGGAGAGTGGAGTTGGGAGGACTATTTGCCGCCAATGAGCACCGGCCTGCGGGAGTTAGTGGCAGCGTATAGCTAAACGCTTCTCGCGCGCCGCAAAGCTCTTGACCGCAAAGGGCGCGAAGAAATCCGCGAAGGCATCGATTAGAACAGTTTGTTCGACAATTCATACTTTGAGCACACTCATTCCATTCATCGGACAGATATTTTCGCAACTGCAAGCCAGCGCGGACACGCGCATTCTTGCCGAGATTTGTGACGGCGAAATCACCGGCGTGACTGGCCGTGAACTGCTGGAATTAGTTCATAAGGCTCGAACTTTTATCGCTTCAAAGGGGCTGAAGGAGGGCGACCGGTGCGGACTTCTGGCGGTGAACAGCATTCGCTGGGTTGCAATGGACTTGGCCCTCATGGCCGAAGGGCTGATCGTGGTGCCCCTCTATTCTCGGCAGGCTCCGGCGGAACTGATTGCGATGATGAAAGATTCCACGCCATCGCTGGTGTGCTGCGGAGATGCGGCTTTGCGCGATGGAATTGCGCACGCTTGGCCGGAAGCCCCGCCGCAGTTTTTGTTTGACGAGATTTTCGCAGGCGCGGAGGGTGTGCAATTGGATCGGCCGCAGGTTGCGAACGACAATCCGGTAACGATTGTCTACACCTCTGGGACGTCGGGCGAGGCCAAGGGCGTCGTGCTCACGGCGGCGAATGTGGGCTTCATGCTCGATCGGACAGCCGAGCGGTTGGAACAGTTGATGTCAAGTTCGCCGTCGGCACCGGCTGGGCAGGATCGCGTCTTTCATTACTTGCCATTCACCTTTGCGGCGTCCTGGATCGCGTTGCTCACTTTTCTAAAGCGGCGAAGCCTGGTCACGATCAACATGGATCTCACGAAGATCGCGACTGACATGCGGGTTGTGGCGCCCGATTATTTTCTAAATGTTCCGCAGCTACTCGAACGCATGCGGCGTGCGGTCGATGAACAACTCTGGCAGACCGGGGGAGTGGCGCAGGGAATTTATTCACGAGCGAAAGGCGCATGGGCGCGAAAGCACGAGGGGCAGGCAAGATCAGGCGATGCGCTGTGGCTGGGGCTGGCGAATGCGCTTGTGTTTCCGGCGATTCGCAAGAAGATGATCGGGAGAAACCTGAAAGCATTGATTTGCGGGTCGGCGCCGCTGAGTGCGGAGACGCAGCTTTATTTCATGATGCTAGGAATTCGTGTGCTGCAGGTCTACGGTCTCACAGAAACGACCGCGATTTGTACGATGGACGATCCGAACCGCGTTGAAATCGGGCGCGTGGGACCTGCGATTCCAGGCATGGAGATGAAACTGGGAGACCATGACGAGATCCTAGTACGCGGACCGAACATTTTTCCGGGTTACTGGAACCGGCCCGAACAAACGCTTGAGGCGCTGCGCAACGGATGGTTTCATACTGGCGATCAGGGCGAAGTAAACGCCGCGGGGAACTGGCGAATCGCGGGGCGGATTAAAAATTTGATTGTGTTGGGATCGGGGCACAAGATTTCGCCGGAGCAAATTGAGGGCGCGATTGCCAAGAACTTGCCACAAGCGCAGCAGGTGGTGGTTATAGGGAACGGGCGTGGATACTTGACGGCGATTGTCGCCGGAGGTGTCACGTCCGAGCAGGTGCAAGCTGCGCTGGATGTGGTAAACCCTGACTTGCCGCACTACAAACAGGTGCGGGCGTTTTACGTCCGAGGGGAAGCATTTTCGATCGAAAGCGGTATGCTGACTGTGAACGGAAAGTTAAAGCGCGATCTGATTGCCGCGCGAATGAAGAATGAGATCGAAGATATGTACCGGGTCAAACAGGCTGTCTAGTGAGGGCTGAGAGCGTTGGAGACTACTAAGGATAATAACGTGCGCGGAGCAAGATTAGATTCTCACTCTGCGGTTTCGGCAAAGAGCGCCTTGTCATGGAAGCTATCCGACGGCGTGATTGAATTGGCCTTGCATCGCGAGCCATGTAACGAACTTGGGTCGGCCTCACTCGATGACCTCGAGAAATTCGCAACGGCTTTGCAGCTTATGCAGAAAGAGGCTCATGCGCTCATCATTTACAGCGAGCTGAAGCCTGGGTTTTGCGCGGGCGCTGACTTGCGCGAATTGTATCGCCGCTCCGAGGCCATGGGCAAAGCCGAAGCCGTGAAGGGCGTGCGAGATTTTCTGGAGCGCATGCATCGCGTCCTGAATCTGATTGATGCCGCACCTTTGACTACGATTGCAGCGGTCCATGGTGTGACGTTCGGCGGAGGATTCGAGCTGGCGCTGGCTTGCGATCTCATTATTGCGGACAAGATGGCGCGGTTCTGTTTTCCCGAGCTGAGGCTGGGATTGATTCCCGGCTTCGGCGGCATTCCGCGTCTGAAGCGGGATTTGGGTAATGGTGTGGTGAGGGATCTGTTGTTGACAGGGCGCAGCATTAACGCGACGAAAGCGCAGCAGATCGGGCTCGTGAGCCAGGTCGTAGCCGAGGGCGAGGCCTTGGGTGCGGCGCGTGCCACGGCCGTGCAGTTGAGAAAGTTCGATCGCGCCACGGCTGTGGCTGCAAAGAAGTTTATCAAGCCGATTCCGCACGAAGAGCTGCAACGGGAGACCGAGATTTTCTGTGAATTGTTTGCGCGCCCGGCGGTGCAGGCGGGGTTGCAGAAGTTCGTAGAGAGCACGGACGCGCAGCCGTATCTGCCGTAGGTAGTGCTGAGTTGCTGGTACCAAGTACCGAGAGTAAGCAGATTCTCTCACTGGCTTTCACCGGTTTGGAATGACAAAGAGATTGATTGAGGAAAGAATGCCGACTGCTGAACAAACATTAGACGAAATATTGACTCTGGCTGCGGCCCACTTCAAGGTGCCACGGGAAAAGCTTGCTCCCGATGATGACTTCTTTAAGACGCTGGGAATCGACAGCCTACAGACGCTCGATCTGCTGACCAAGCTGGAAAATCATTTTCACGTCGAGCTTCCGGATTATGAATTGCAGGGAGTTTCCGACTTTCGCACACTAGCGGGCAAGATTCAGGCGCGACTCTAGCATGCCAATTGTTGATTGTTGACTGATGATTGATGATTGAAACCGCGTAGCTTGGGTTGTGAATCAACAATCATCAATCTACAATCAGCAATTCTTCTATGCTCGATCTCCGAAAATATAGCTGTCTGGGCGCGGCACTTCGCGATGCGCTGGATCGCTTTTCTGCCGAAACGTGCCTGATTGAGGCCGATCGCGATCGGGAGAAGACGCGCCTCACCTACTCCGATTTCAAAGAAATCAGTCTGCCCCTGGCGCGAGCGCTTGAGGATGCCGACTTCGACGCAGCGGATCGCGCTGCGATCCTAATGACGAATCAGTCGAAGTGGCTGATTTCTGCGTATGCGATTTTCTACAGCGGCGGAGTGCTGGTCCCACTCGATTACAAGCTTACAGCCGCGGAACAGTTGCAACTGCTGGAGCACTCGAAGGCCAAGGTGCTGGTGGTGGAGTATTACCTGTGGCTGGCGATCACGCAGTCGCCCGACTTTCGCAACATTAAGACGAAGCTCGTGCTTGTGACGGAGGCGCCGCCGGGCGCCGATCTGGCCGGAGGATTCCGCTGGGAGGATTTCAAGCGTAAAGGCTCGCCCGATTTTGTGATGCGGCTGCGCGAAGATGTGGCGTGCATCGTGTATTCGTCGGGCACTGGCGGGCAGCCCAAAGGATGCGTGCTGACCCATGAAAATTACCTGGAGCAGTGCCGCGCATTGACCGTGTGGTATCCATTCTGGCCCGGAGTGCGGTATTTGAGCATTCTGCCGACCAACCACGCGATCGATTTCATGGTGGGATTCATCGGTCCGTTTGTGTGCGGAGCCTGCGTGGTGCACTTGCGGACTCTGCGTCCGGAATTTGTACGCGACGCATTTGTACGCTATCGGATCACGTATGTATCGCTGGTGCCGATGATCGTAAAGAATCTCGAGCGCGGGTTGCGGGCGAAGTTCGACGAACTGCCGGGATGGAAGCGCGCGATCTTGAATCGAATGATCGCACTCAACAAGTTGTTGACGCGCAGCAAGCCGCGAATAAAAATGAGCCGCGCCTTGTTGCCCCGCGTCCACAGGGCCTTCGGCGGCGACTTACAAGCGCTAATCACAGGCGGCGCATTCATGGAGCCTTCGACTGTGCAGTTCTTTTACGATTTGGGAATCCCAGTCGTCAACGGCTACGGGTTGACGGAGGCGGGGACGGCGCTGACCTTGAATGATTTAAAACCTTTTCGCGCCGATACTGTGGGCAAACCTTTGCCGGGAGTCGAGTTGCGGGTGCTTAGTCCGAATGAAGAAGGGATTGGAGAAATTGCGGCGCGAAGCAAAACGGTGATGTCGCATTATCTGGATGATCCTGCGCTCACTGTTGAGACGATCGTCGACGGATGGCTACTGACGGGCGATTTGGGGCGGTTTGACAACAGCGGGCACCTGCAACTCTTCGGGCGAAAGAAGAACATGATCGTCACGGAGGGTGGCAAGAATATTTATCCCGAGGATATTGAGACAGCTTTCGACGTTCTTCCAGTGAAAGAATACTGCGTGTTCGCAGCAAACTATGTGTGGCCCCAGAAGGAATTGGGACGGGAGATGCTGATTATCGTACTGCGGCTGGAGCAGAATCAGCGGTTCGACAGCGCACTCCAGGGTGAGGTCCTAAACCGTAATCGGCGGTTGCCAGATTTCAAACGCGTCGGCGGATATGTGATCTGGGAGAGGGATTTTCCGCGGACGGCGTCGATGAAGATCAAGCGCCAGGCGTTGGCGGAGGAGTTGGGTAAGACGCTGGAGCGGGGAGCGGTGGTGGGGTTGTGAGCGCGCGTGCAACTTATTTGGCGATTGTGAACCCGGCGGCGGGGGCGGGGCGGAGCCTGGAGATGCTGACTCCAGCCTTGGATCGGCTGCTGGCAGGCGGGGTTGTTGTTGACGTGGCGGAGACGCGCCGAGCCGGCGATGGAACGCGGATTGCGCGTGAGGCCTACGCCTGGGGGCGGCGGAATTTTATTGCTGTGGGTGGCGACGGTACTTCGTATGAAGTGGTGAATGGGCTGTTCCCGGAAGCGAGTGAAGGTGAGCGTCCGACATTGGGTTTCTTACCGTTGGGGACGGGAAATTCTTTTCTACGCGACTTCAGCGACCATGGCGTGGAGCATGCGATAGAGGCCTTGCTGGCTGGCCGAACCCAGGCGTGCGATGTGTTGCGACTGCGATATCGCGGTGGAGTGCTTCACTACATCAACCTGCTGAGCGTAGGGTTTCCGGCCGACGTGGCCAACCTGCGGGCGCGGCGTTTCCGTGGTTGGGGAGAGATGGGATATTTCATTTCGATTCTTCTGGGGCTGGCGCGGTTGCACCGGCGGCCGTTTCCGGTGCGGGTGGACGGTGAAAAAGAATTTGACCGCCGGCGTTGCTTGTTCCTGACCTTCAACAACAGCAAGTATACCGGCGGGACGATGATGATCGCGCCGCAGGCGGAGGTAAATAGCGGCCTGATTGAATACGTCCGCTGGGGTGTGATCGGGCGGCTGGGACTGATTCGGAATTTGCCGAAGCTTTATGATGGCACTCACATTGAGCATCCTTTGGCTGAACGAAAAGCCGTGCAGCGGGTTGAGTTTGACTTGGATGCTCCTGTGGATCTGATGGTGGATGGGGAAGTGATGACTCTGTATTGCGAGGCGTTAGATGTTTTGCCGGGAGCGCTGGACGTGGTTGCCTGAGCCCGTGATATAAAAATAAACATGTCTGAAACGAGGCGAAAGCGGCAGCAGGAACGCGTGGGCACGCCAGAGGTCGGTCCCAATCCTCCATCGCGAAAGAAGCTGGTCTGGGGCGGGATTGCGGTGCTGATTATCGCGGCCTATGCCGGATGGTGGTACTACGCGAACCACCGCTATGACGACTTTGCGAAGTGCCTATCGGCGAAGCAGGCGAAGATGTATGGCGCGTATTGGTGTCCGCACTGCACTGAGCAGAAAGAGGAGTTCGGAAAATCGTTTCAGTATGTGAACTATGTGGAGTGCGCCATTAAAGGCTCTCGCGAGATGACGCCGGCGTGCAAGGCAGCCAATGTGGAACATTTTCCAACGTGGCAGTTCGGGGCGGGGCCGCTGGTAGAAGGAAAGTTTCCGCTGCAGGAGTTGAGCGATAAGACTGGGTGCAGTTTGCCGTGAGTGCAACTGGAAATGAACCGGCCGGGGCAAACGCAATTTCCGTGAAGGACGTTCCCGCGCAGAACAATCGGGTTCTGTTTTTAGTGATCGTGGTTTTGGCGATTGCGGGAATGGTCGTCTCGTCGATCTCGCTGCAGCGGCACTATGCCAAGTCGGAGTCCACGTTTTGCGAGTTCGGGGAAAAATTCAATTGCGACATCGTGAATCGGAGTGAGTATTCGAGCCTGATGGGAATTCCCGTGGCGGGGATTGGCATTGTGGGCTACGGCATTTTGTTTGTGCTGGCGACGGTTTATCGATCGCGGACCGAGACGCCATTACGCTTGTTGGTGGCGGCCGTGGCGGGAATGGGGTTTGCTCTGTATCTGACTTATATTGAGGGTTTTGTGTTGGATACGTGGTGCATTTTGTGTTTGAGTTCTTTGGGGCTGATTACGGCAATCACAGTCCTGGCGGGAGTAGTGAAGGCGCGTGCGTAGCATCTTCCATTATCTGGGGCTAAAGCCCTGGTTGATTTCAGAGGCTTTACGCGGCGCTGAAGCGCCGCTCTTCCACGGCGCTGCATGCGTTCGTGAGATTGTCCGCAGTCTCCGAAGCCGCGCCCTTTCAAATCCGGCCAGCTATAGATTTAAAGGAACGAGAATCCAGCTAATAGTCTCCTGATGGGAAGAATCCAGAAAACAAAAAAGTTGGAAGTGGATTCCGCGGCAATCCGTGCCGGCGGAGCGACTGGCGATCTCCGCATCCATGAATTTCCCAGCCGCGTCTTCCGAAACACGCGCTATCTGCGGATATGGCTTCCTCCAGGATATGACGACGCCGGCAACGCGGGCCGGCATTTCCCAGTGCTGTATCTCAATGACGGGCAGAATCTGTTCGAGTCGTCGACGGCATTCGCGGGAGTCGAGTGGCAAGTGGATGAGACGGCGGATCGGCTGATACGCGAGGGCGCGGTGCCGCCCATGATTTTTGTGGGCATGGACAATACGGGCAAGGAACGGATTCGCGAATACATGCCGTATCGATCGATGCATCCGAGGATGCTGCGGGTGCAAGGTCGGTATTACCCGGATTTCCTGACGAAGGAAGTGATGCCGTTCGTAGAGCGCAATTACCGTATCGCCACCGGGCCTGAGAACACTGGGCTGGGCGGGTCGTCGTTGGGTGCGCTGATTGCGCTGTATACCGCGGTAGCGCGGCCTGGAATGATTGGGCGGCTGCTGCTGGAAAGTCCATCGCTGTGGGCGTCTGGGCGGCAGCTTGTTAAGGAGAGCCGGTCGGTGAGGATTTGGCCGGAGCGAATGTTTTTGGCAGTAGGAAGCTCCGAGGCGGGAAGCGCGGAGCGGAGCCGGACCGTGGTGGACGATGTGCGCGAACTCGCAGCTATCATGCGGCGGGCCGTGCTGAGTGAGAGCCGGTTGCGACTGGTAGTGAAGGATGGAGCCGGGCACAACGAGGCAGCGTGGGCAGAACGATTTCCTGAGGCGCTGAGATTTCTGTTCGGCTCGTGAACTAAGGTCGCAGGAAAGTCCGAACTAGAGTCGCGATCAGAATTCGCGATCAAAATCTGGAACCAAAACTGATTTCCTGCCAACCTTCCAGATTCCAAACAAGAGAGCGGCCATCACGGGGACGGAGAGTTGGAAGTGTGTCCAGCGCGCGAGTGGGCCGATCAGCGGAAGTACGAACGCGAGATAGAGGAGGAGTTTGAAGTGACGCGCCGTGGGATGATCGGACTGAGAAATGATCCAGTCGGAGAGCAAAAGGAATGAGGGCGCGAGGATGACAAGGTCGTAGACCGTGAGATGCGGAGCGAGCAAAACTGTTGCGAGTAGCAGCGCTGAATACCGCAACGACAAAGCGAGGCCGCTGCGCCAGCACGCTACGGTCAGGATCAGTATGAGGAGTGCCGTTGCGAGGTAGAGCGCGAGAGAAGCTGCGGGCCAGGGGATGAGCATCGTCCAAAAAGTGCGCAGCGAGTGAGTTTGGTAAAGTCTGGGCTCGATCAGCGGGAGTAAGCTCGGCACGTTTGATAGTGTGCGAATCCATTCGCGTAGCGGACCGGGGCCGTAGTACAGCCACGCCGTGGCGATCTGCACCGCGCCTGAGAGAAATGCTCCTGCGATTATTTTCCAGTTCAGTGTGACGATGAAGACGAGAGTAGCGGCCAGCGCCAGTTGGGGCTTGAAGATCAGACATCCGAGGGCGAGGCCTGCGAGGAACTGACGTTGGGCGCGCAACGCGAAGAACGCGGCCGTGAAGCAGGCTAGAGCTAGAGCGGAGGTTTGTCCCCAGGCGATGAGGTGCCAGAAGGCAGGGAAGGCGAGAGCGAGAACCACAACCGTGAATTGCTGCTGGCGCAAGTTTGGGCAGGCGCGCCAAAGGGCATAACAGCATGCACCGTAGATCAGCGCGCTCAAAGTAAGCCACAAAATAAGTGCCCATGCATAAGACAATCGAGCAAGCGGTGCGAAGAACATCGAAACTTGTGGCGGATAAAGCGGAAGATAGCGGATGCCGCCGGCCGCCGGGACGAGCTCGCCGGCGAGTTGCGATTGCGCTTGCATGCTGTAGAGATCGGCGCCACGGTGAGTGAGAGCGAGCGAGCCGAGAGTGTAGAAGTGAAGGAAGTCCGTGCCTTTGAGGTTGCCCGCGCGATCAAGCAGTCCGGGAGCGGAGACATTCCACACGTAGACAGACCACAGGCACAGCGCGAGGATGACCCCGTGCGCGCGCAAGCGTTTAGGAGTCATCCACGAAACATGTTTTACAAAACTCATGCCTGCTCATGATATCCAATTGATACTCACGTGGGGCTGAGTTCGATTGTCCTCGGCTGCAGTGTCGTGTGGCCGGAGCGTCGCGTCATGAGCAAGAGGGGTAAGAAGAGTGGAAAAAAGGAGACCAGGAATGAAGGCAACAAGGGTAGTCGGTTGGGCGAGTCCAGCCTAGGAGAATGCAGCAACAGCGCAGCGGACATAACCCATGGCCAACTCGCGATAACAATAAAAACCAGGCGGGAAAACCTCGGAAGTGCCTTCCATTCGCGCAGAAGGAGTAACACCGGCAGTATCAGCAATACCTGGTTGTATGGAGTGAATAGGGGAAACGTGAGAACCCCGCCCATGAGAAACGCGGCGAACATGGGGCTGAACTGCAGAGTATGGGAAGCTTCGCTTCGATTGCGCCAAGCCAAAGCTAATAGCGCGAAGATTATGATGGCACCTACGATTTCACCCAGCGGATCCCCGAGAGCTACGCGGAGAAGGGAAGAAGTGGGAGCATATTTTCGGTAGTCCGCGACACCAGCGATGAAATAACTGGGCCATCCTCGCAGGACGAGTTCGCCAGCGAAGATCAGGGCCGCGAGGCTAGCGAAAAATGAGAAGAACAAGTTCTTCCGTTTGAACCAGTCGCCCATCGTCCAGATCAGAAACCAGCATAATGGCAGAAGAGACATCTGCGGTTTGATGGTGGAGAGCGCGAGTAAAGCACCCCCAGTCATCAGGTGGCCCTTGTTGATGCACCACGCGCCTGAGATGAGGAGGGACCCCACAACCAGCGCTAATTGCTGATGGTTCATGCCCTGCGCAATCTGTGGGCTGCTTACGACAAATAGAGTGATGGCCGCGACCTGGTTCGTAGACAGGCGCCATCGCAAAAGATCCAAGCACAGTGGCACACTCGCAGCCACCAGCAAACCCAGAGCTAGCGGTGCAAATCGATACACCGTCGTGAAGTCGAAATACATTGCGGGAGCCATCAGGAAAACGACATACACGGGGTAAGCGAAGCGCTGTTCATTCACGATCTCAACCCCTGATTCGCCGTACTTCTGGTAAATGGCGTGGCCGTAGAAAGCCTTCTGAATCTCGTGGCTCACTTCAGGCGCGTAGGGATTGCGCCGGTGAAGCAGAAGTTCGCGAGTGCCCACCCAGGGAGAGTAGAGGTCGCCCATTTGGGTTTTGACCCCGTCGCGCTTCAAGCCGTTGTAATCGCCCCATGGTCCAAGAACCCGGGAGACATAAAGCCAGGTGATTCCACTCGCCAAAAGGGCCAACAGAAGCCAGATTCGGATTCTCATTTACCGGGAAGCCTCATACAATTCCAAATGAGGGGGCGAACTATCCCCGTCAATCTGCCAGATGCGCCGACTGCTGAAGTAGTTCAGCAGTTCCTGGTTTTGCCTATCGCCCATATCGCGCGCCCAGACAATTTTGGAGGAGTCGATATCGGCTGCGTTGTAAACCCATTCGTGATCTACGTCGTGCTGCACGCCAGACGTCGGCTGATAGCGAACGATAACCAAATGATATCCCTGCTGATGGTTGAGCTGCTGGATAATTGCGGCGCGATCCAGATTTCCGCGCGGCCACGCAGGTTCGATCGCGGTGTGAGTGATGGCAGCTGCGATGCGCAAGATGAACATGGCGCAGCAGACCACTACGACCATGCGAACCGCGGCGGCTCCCTGAGCAGAGTGACGTCCCTTCCACAAACGCATGTGCCGCATACATTGGAGCAGCAGCAGATAGAGGAGAGCCGTCGCAGGCGCGAAATAGTGCGGGAGGGTCCAAGTCTGCGGAGTGAGGCCCGCTATGAATACCGCGAGAGCCGCCAACGGAAAACGCATGCGGCGGTCGCGGAGTATCCAGGGGAACGCCAGCAGGGGCAGGCTTAATGCGGGACCAAGATAGAATTGCCAGGCTGAAACCAGCTTGTCGCGAGTGCGACGCAGGAATCCAAGGAAGGTGCAGTTCTCTTCAAATTGCGTTAGTTCCCAGCGGTAAAAATCCCGCATAACCTTGTGGTTGTAGACCGGCTCGGGGCGCGGCTTCTGCCAGAGAAAGTATGGCGCCGTCGCATAGGTCTCACGGTTCACCTGATAGGTCATGCGAAACGGGCTACCAGTGACTTGCGAATAGTAATAGCACGTGGCTACGGCGAATGCGCTCAACAACAGGATGAGCGGGAGCAGGGCGTTGGTCAGGATGCGGCGGGAGAATCGTTCGCGAAATAACCACACGAGCATGCTCGCGGCCACCGGGATGCTGAGGAGAAGTCCCTCGTAAGGACGGCTGTTGGCGAGTAGTGCCACGCCCACGGCCATGAGAATTGCATCGCGTGCTCGTGCATGTTTTTTGAGCCGAGGCAGGGATCCGAGCAACAACGCGCCGCCCAAAGCAACCACCGAAGCGCTCCAGTATCCATTCACCCAATAGCTGAGTATTCCCAGGCGCAGCGCTGCCAGACAGCCGCCCAGCAAGGCCCAGGGTGGTGGCAACCAGGCTTGCAGCATCCAGCATATTGCGGAACACATCAAGGCAGTGACTAGCAACTGGCCGACCCACGCACGCCCTATGCGTTGGCCCAAGGCGAGAAACAAGCCCTGCGCGGGCGGATACATCGACATGTATGTGGGGCGCTCGATGATGTGAAAGCTTTCGAAGTGCACCCACATGGGGTGCGTAGGATTCGTCAGTTTTCCATGGGCGAAAGTGTCGGCCGCGAGCAGGTAGCTGAATTCGTCGTTCCAGCGCGGCTCGGGTATTCCGAGAATTGGGATCAGGCCAGCTCTTACTACAATCACGCTGAGGCCGACGAGCAGCACGGAGAGTTGCTTTCGCCGCGCCAGACGGGCGAAGCTGCGCTCCAGGCGAGTCATGACGACAGGCTGACGGCGGCTACTCGTATTGCGGGAGAAGAAAAGTAGCGCGACAGCGGCGATCACAAAGAGCGCTTCGATTATCGCCACCAGGAATGGAGCGAGCCGCAGGTAAAGGGTTTGCATCGCGAAGAGGCCGGAAATACTTTTGCGCGAAGAAAACAGATTATCATCAAAGTGCCGTTCGATTCTCTGGAAGAATTGCCTTATAAATAGAGCTGGCAGTGAAATCTGCTTGCAGTCGGATCGGATGGGACGCACGCTCACGCGATGTCCGCCAAAATAAAGATTAACGATAAGGGGTAACGTGAAAGCAAAAAAAGGTGTAATCGGAATTCTCACCGGTGGCGGCGATGTGCCCGGGCTAAACCCGGCGATCCGCGCCGTAACCATCCGTGCGTTGCGCGAGGGCTGCCAGGTAATCGGCATTCGCCGGGGCTGGGCTGGTCTGGTCGATCTGGTCCGCGAAAAAGATTACGACAACAGTGAGAACTTTCAGACGCTGACCGAGGATCTGGTGAGCCGCACCGGTCGCACCGGCGGCACGTTCCTGCACACATCCCGCACCAACCCCAGCCGGGTAGAGAAGTCCCGCGTGCCGCCTCATCTGCGGGACACTTACAGCGCAGAAAAAAACGACCTAACCGCAGAAGTGCTGAAGAACCTGGATTGGCTCGGCATCGATTACCTCATCCCCATTGGCGGCGACGATACGCTGAGCTACGGCGTGCGGCTTTATCAGGAAGGCGTGAAGGTGGTCGCCATTCCGAAGACCATGGACAATGACGTTCCCGGCACTGACTACTGCATCGGCTTCAGCACCTGCGTGACGCGAACTATTTCCATGACGAACAGCCTGCGCACCAGCGCCGGGTCGCACGAACGCTTCATGGTGCTCGAAGTTTTCGGCCGTTACGCCGGATTCACCGCCATGCTGCCCACCATGGCCGGAGCCGCGCACCGCTGCGTGATTCCCGAGTATCAATTCGACATCGAGCGGCTGACAGAGTTGTTGGTTGCTGACCGCCAGAAAAATCCCAGCCACTACTCGGTCGTCCTGGTTTCTGAGGGAGCGATGTTCAAGGGCGGCGAAATGGTTTTCGAAAAAGAAACCACTGATGCATTCGGCCACAAAAAACTCGGCGGCATCGGAGACCTGGTGTCTGAGAAACTGAAGGAGCTTTCCCCGAAGTACAACCACGGCAAAACGATCAACACCATCACTCAGAAACTAGGCTACCTCGTTCGCTGCGGCGATCCCGATGCGATCGACTCCGTCGTCCCGATGGCTTATGGAAACTTGGCCTTGGATTTGCTGCTGGGAAGAATCCACGGACGGCTCGTTGTGTTGAGGAATGGACGTTACGACAACATGCCCATCGACACCGTTACGGCGTCGAAGAAGGTTGTCAACGTAAAGGAACACTATAACGTCGACCGCCTGCGTCCGCACTACAAGAGCTTCGAGATGAAGCCGCTCTTCATTATGACGAGTGAAGCGGGGTAGTCTGATGAGCTTTGCGAATTCTTGCACTGCCGGCGTATCTCACTAGCTCTTGAGCCCGATGGCGGCGCTGTCCAGTTCATCGTGAACTTGTTCAGCTCGTCGGAGCGCGGTTTGAACGTTGTCGCAAATATTCTCCGCTCCCACCACTTCTTCGAACTCTGCCTGATGAATCAGCTTCGCGGGTTGCTCGCGCGCGCCGCACAGAATCAAGGTTCGATTGCTGGCGTGCAGTTGGCGGGCGACTTCCTCGATCGCGAACAGTCCCGTGGCGTCGAGTGCGGTCATATTGCGCAGGCGCAGAATGACCACGGGCGGCAGCGTGTGTAGGTCCTCGGTGACGGCGTTGATTTTATCAGTGGCGCCAAACAGGAACGGGCCGTGGATGCGGAAGATGGTTGCGTAGTACGGGATATCTTTGTCTTGCAGGATGTGAATGCGACCATCTTCGACATATTCGTCGGTGACCTGTAAAACCGTAGTGGTGGCGGCGACGCGGCTGATGAAGAGCAGCGCGGCGAGAATCATGCCGGCTTCGACCGCGACGGTGAGGTCGGCAAAGACGGTGAGAGCGAAGGTGACCAGCCACACACTGATGTCCGTCCGGGTGAGCTTGAGCAGTTGCGGAATCTCGCGCCACTCGCCCATGTTGTAGGCGACGACCATGAGAATTCCGGCAAGCACGGCGAGCGGCACGTGGCGTACGAGCGGCGCAGCGAAAAGCAAAATGCAGAGCAGGGTGAGCGCATGAATCATGCCTGCGACCGGAGACTGCGCGCCGGCGCGGATGTTGGTGGCAGTGCGGGCAATTGCACCGGTCGCAGGCAGTCCTCCGAACATCGGAGAAACGATGTTCGCGACGCCCTGTCCGATCAACTCAACATTAGGATTGTGGCGATCGTTGCTCATGCGATCGGAAACCACTGCCGACATGAGCGATTCGATCGCGCCCAGCATGGCAACTGTAAGCGCGGGGCCGAGCAATCCGTGGATGAGGTCGGCGCGAAACCGTGGAATCACAAAGTGAGGCAGCCCGGCGGGAATTCCTCCGAAGCGCGAGCCGATGGTTTCCACCGGCAGCTTGAACAGAATGACGGCCGCCGTGCCAAGCACGAAAGCGACGATCGCGCCGGGAATACGATTCGAAAATGCGCGGCAGAGAATCATCACGAGCACCGTGCCCACAGCCAGTGCGGTCGAGGTATAAGAAAGTGTGTGGAAGTTGCCGGCTAGAGCTTCCATGCGCTGCCAGAAGACGCCGGGAACTTTTGCGAGTTGCAGGCCGAAGAAATCCTTGATCTGAGTGCTGGCGATCAGAACGGCGATGCCATTCGTAAAGCCGATGACAACAGGCCGCGGAATAAATTTGACTGCCGTGCCCATGCCGGCGATGCCCATGATCATCAGCAACACGCCAGCCATCACCGTGCACATGAAAAGGCCATCGATGCCATGCACTGCGACGATGCCAGCGATGACTACCACGAAGGCGCCTGTAGGACCGCCAATCTGGGTTTTCGAACCGCCGAGCAAAGAAATCAGGAAGCCGGTGACGATGGCGCAGTAAATTCCAGCCTGAGGAGTTAGCCCGGAGGCGATCGAAAAAGCCATGGCCAGTGGCAGCGCGACCAGGCCCACGGTGATGCCCGCTACCAGATCGTGCAGAAACTTATTGGCGTTGTAATCCCGCAGACAGAGGACAGACTTGGGGAGCCAACGTTCCTCAAGGAAAACATAAGCCATTTTCTTATTATGGCAGCAGAGGTGGGAGAAGAAAGCAGAATTGGGGAAGGACGAACACACTAAGGAACATGGCTGGTTGCGTCGCTGCCCGAGTTTCGGCACAATGCTCCACTGGATTCATGAGCAATAATTAAGCGATGAATGCGAGTAATGAATAAGTTCAATGAATAAGACTCTCGCGATTTTGGGATGGGGAACGGTCGCACTGCTTGGCGCCGTAGCAGTGGGCACCGTGGCTATGCAGCGCGGCGAGCCGATCAATTCACTTTGGTTGGTCGTGGCGGCGACCTGCTGCTACGCGCTCGGCTACCGCTTCTACAGCAAGTTCATCGCGGTAAAGATTCTTGCGCTCGATGGCCTGCGCGCCACTCCGGCGGAGCGACTAGAGAACGGCCGCGATTTTGTCGTCACCAATAAGTGGGTCGTGTTCGGGCATCACTTCGCAGCGATTGCGGGACCAGGACCGCTGGTGGGGCCTGTGTTGGCGGCGCAGTTCGGCTATCTTCCCGGGACGATGTGGGTATTGGCCGGCGCCGTGTTCGCAGGCTGCGTGCAGGATTTTGTGATTCTTCTTTTCTCGGTGCGGCGCGACGGCAAGTCGCTAACCGCGATGGCCAAGGACGAGATCGGTCCCGTCGGTGGATTCGTCGCCTACGTCGCGGTGATCGCGATTCTGATTATCCTGCTGGGCGTGTGCGCGCTGATCGTGGTGAACGCTTTGAAATCGAGCCCGTGGGGTGCGTTCACGATCGCGATGACAATGCCAATCGCGTTGCTGATGGGCGTGTACTTACGGCGCATTCGTCCGGGGAAAGTGTTGGAAGTCTCGGCCTTGGGATTTGTGCTGGTGCTGGCGGCGATCTGGGGCGGGCAGTACGTATCGCAGAACCCGGCGCTGGCGCGGCTGTTCACGTTCAGCGCGCCCACGCTGGCGATTCTTATTATGGTTTACGGGTTTGCGGCTTCCGCGCTGCCGGTGTGGCTATTGCTGGCGCCGCGCGATTATCTGAGCACATTCGTGAAGCTGGGGACGATCGCACTCTTAGGTGTGGGGATCGTGGCGCTTCATCCCACACTTCACATGCCTGCGCTCACGCGATTCGTCGACGGCACCGGTCCGGTGTTTGCGGGAAAGATATTTCCTTTCGCTTTCATCACAATCGCCTGCGGAGCCATCAGCGGATTTCATGCTCTCATCTCAAGCGGAACGACGCCGAAATTGATTGCGCGCGAGACGCAGACGCGCATGGTGGGCTACGGCGCGATGATGTGCGAATCTGCGGTCGCGGTGATGGCGATTATCGCGGCCTGCGTGATGCAGCCGGGAATTTATTTTGCGATCAACAGTCCGGCGGGCGTCGTAGGGCAATCTCCTGCAGCTGCGGCAGCGACTATTTCCAGTTGGGGCTTTCCCGTCACCGCGGCCGATATGCAGGCGCTGGCGCACGCGGTCGGCGAACTCACGCTCTACAATCGCACCGGCGGAGCGCCTGCTTTTGCCGTGGGCATGGCGCACATCTTTTCACACAGCCTGGGCGGCGAGACGTTGATGGCGCTGTGGTATCACTTCGCCCTCATGTTCGAGGCTCTGTTTATATTGACCGTGCTCGATGCCGGCACGCGGGTCGCTCGCTTTATGGTGCAAGATGCCCTCGGTCATGTTTACAAGCCGTTGGGGCGGACGAGTTGGTATCCGTCGATTCTCGCGACCAGCGCCCTGATCGTTGCGGCGTGGGGATATTTCCTGTGGCAGGGAGTGAAGGATCCTCTGGGTGGAATTAATTCACTGTGGCCGCTGTTCGGCATTTCTAATCAATTGCTGGCGACCGTGGCGCTGTGCGTGGCCACGACCATCATCATCAAGATGCATCGCGCGAAGTATGCGGCGGTGACTCTGGTGCCGCTGGCATGGCTGGTGGCGGTTACGTTCACGGCCTCATGGCACAAGATATTCGATTCGAATACGCGAGTGGGATTTTTGGCACAAGCGCGGGCGCTGGCTGCGAGTCCAGCTCCAATCTCGGGCGCGACGGCGCAGCTCATCTTTAACAACAGGCTGGATGCGGCAGTCACCGGAGTGCTGGTGATAATGGTGACTCTGGTTCTTGTGGAATCGCTCCGGCAGTGGATGGGAATTCTGAATGGCGCAAAAGAAGCTCGGGTGAAGGAATCGCCATTCGTGAGGACGCGATTGGTGGAGGAGCAAGGATGAATCGAATTCGAAGGATGATCAGCGATCTCGCATCGACTGCGATCGCGATTTTGCGCGAGATTTTTGATGAGGCTGCCTACGCGCGTTTTCTGAGTCGGGTAGGGTTGGCATCGTCGAGCGCAGCTTATGCGGCGTTTCGCCAGGAATTCGAGGAGGCGAAAGTGCGGCGGCCGAAGTGTTGTTAGCTTGCTCCTGTTAACTTGGCGAATCTCCTCCCTAGGAACTACACCATTTCCGCGATAGACTGCACTCACATGCGAGTTCTGGGTATCGATTGCGGGGGAGAATACACCGGTTACGGCGTGGTCGAGATGCACTCTGGTGGACGGTTGGTGTGCCTCACCTGCGGGGCGATCAAGCTTTCGCCGCGGGAATCGCTCGCCCGGCGGTTGGCGCGCATTTACGACGGACTCGGCGTGCTCATTGGAGAGCATCATCCCGATGAAGTTGCGATCGAAGGAATTTTCTACGCGCTGAATGTGAAGTCGGCGTTGAAACTGGGTCAGGTGCGCGGAGTGGCCATGCTGGCTGCGGCCGCGGCCGGCCTCGAGGTGGCGGAGTATTCGCCGCTCACCATCAAGTCGTCAGTTGTGGGATATGGGCGCGCGGAGAAGCAGCAGGTCCAGCACATGGTGACGCGCTTGCTGGGATTGGCCGAGCCTCCCGAGCCGATGGATGCTTCCGACGCGCTGGCCATCGCCATCTGCCATTTGCATACTGCGGGCACGCTCGAACGGCAAAGGACTGCGGCACGGTGATGACTCGTTTTGTTTTGATCTCCGTTGGCGTGGCCATGCTCGCCCTCGCCGCGACGTCTTCGCTATCGATATCACAGCAAGCGGCCAACGGCACGACGACCTCACTCGCGGTAGTGACGTTTACCTTCGACTTCCCGCAATCCAATCCTGAGCACTACTCGATCTCAGTCGACGCGACGGGACACGCCCGTTACGAGTGCACAGGGAAGATCACGGAGGATTCAGAGGAGCAGGTCTACAAGTCTGAATTCGAGATGTCGGCGGAGAGTCGCAAGCGAATTTTCGAGTGGGCGAAACAGGCCCAATATTTCGCTGGCAAACTTGACTCTGGCAGTCGCAAGGTAGCATTTGCCGGTGCGAAAATCCTGAGCTATCAGGATGGCCAGCGTTCTTTCATGGCGCGATATAACTATTCGAGCATTGCGGCGGTGCAGCAGTTGACAGCGCTTTTACAGAACATCGCGGGCACGCTCGAATATGGAAGCCGCCTTTCGTACTACCACCGCTTTCAGAAGCTGGCGCTGGATGACGAACTGAAGCACATGGAAGCGCAGGCGAAAAACTCCGAACTCAGCGAGCTACAAGCGGTTGCGCCCGTGCTGCAGGAAATTGTTGAGGATCCTTCGGTACTCAATGGAGTGCGGGCGCGGGCGAAGCAGTTGATTGAGATGGGAAACAACGCCTCGAAATGAATTTTCGTTTCAGCCGTCAACGAATTACTACACCCGCGTAGCCCACGACCAGGTCGTGGTCGCCGGAAACATCCCCTGAGGTCGCATATTTCACCAACTCGGCTGAGGTTGCGCCGAGCTTCTTCGCAGCAGTCAGCATCGTGACGGCCGGTCCGAATCCACACATGGTGATGTGCTGCTGGGTGACCACGTCAAACAGAGCGCGCGCGTCGAGACGGAGAATTGATTCGATGGCGGCGTGATCCTTAACTCGCGTGATGGCGTCTGACTCGTAATGATTCATGTCGCTGGAAGCGACGATCAGAACAGGCTGATTCTGGGCAGCAATTACGTCGGCAATCGCGTCTCCAAGTTCCGCGAGCGCTTCGAACTGTCCGGTGCCCAGCGCGATGGGAACGAACCTGAGTTGGGGTTGACGCACTTGCAGAAAAGGCAACTCGACCTCTGCGGCGTGCTCATTGCGGTGCGCTGCTGAATCTTCCTGCAGAAGCGAACAACGCTGCTTAAGAGCCGCGGCGAACGCGCTGTCGATCGCGACGCTGCCCAGCGGAGTTTCCCATGTTCCTTCACGCATAATCGCCAGGGCGCGGCCCATGCCAGTGTGATTGGGACACAGCACGAGGCAGAGTTTTGGAATCTCCAGTGCAGCAAACACCGCTCCCGCCACATGGCCTGAGTACATATAGCCGGCATGAGGAACGATGCATCCCAAAGCGCGCGTAGGCTTTTGCTTGGAAGCACGTGCAAGATATGTAACAACCTCTTCGCGCAGAGTTTTTTCGTCACCGGGATAGAAGCGCCCCGCGACCGCTGGATGACGAACGGTGGTGACGGTCATAAACGATCCAACGAAAAGCTCTTCGCGCCCTTCAAAAAATCATGCTACGAGCGGTCGCGGCGGTTTCGCAAGGCGTGAAACAGCGAAGCGCTTTCTTCGAGACTTAAGGTTTCGGCCCTTGCGGCGGGCTTCACTCGTGCCTCGGCCAGGGCATCACGCAGATCAGACTCCGGATAATTGGACTTAAGGTTGTTCCACAGTGTCTTGCGCTTCTGTCCGAAGGAAAGTTTCAGGAAATCGATGAACCCGTCTTTGTTGGCTGCGTCGCCATTGAGCCCGAGTTCATTCAGTCGCGGCGCGATGGTGAGCCGCAGCGCCGTGGAGTGCACTTTGGGCGGCGGCGCAAACGCGCCAGGCGGCAGGGTAAAAAGCTTCTCCACGCGCGCGTAGAGCGGCGCGGTGGCAGAGAGCAATCCGTAGTCGCGGCTTCCGGGTTCGGCGGCAATACGATCCGCCACTTCGCGCTGCACCAGAATCACGATGGTCTCAAAATATTTCGAGTAATCGAACAGGCGCAGAAGAATATCGGAAGTGATGTAGTAGGGAAGATTGCCGACGACCTTGACCGGCTCCGGCCGGAATTCCATCCCCGGACGTTGCAGGCCGGGCTTGGGTCCGAATAGCGAATCGAGATCGACGGAGAGAATGTCGGCCTCGATAACTTCGACATTGGGAAACATACCGAAGCGCAGCCGAAGCTGTGCGGCCAGCACGCGGTCAAGTTCCACCGCGATCAGGCGGCGAACTCGTTTGGCCAGCAGGGAAGTGAGGACGCCGCGTCCGGGACCGATTTCGAGCACGGTATTTTGCGAAACGTCGCCGAGGGCGTCCACAATTTGCAATGCGAAACTGTCGCTGACAAGAAAATGCTGTCCCAGCTTGGGCTTATGTTGCGGACGTCGAGTCGACACGACCTTCGGCACGTTGACCCTCATTTCGTCGGGCCTATAGACTGGCTATTACGGCCCGCTCATTTTGCGCGCGGGAGCGAAGCTCCCGCAACAGCTATCCATCATATCGTGCGCCCGCGAAAAGCGGGCTCTCACCCGGGAGGGTTTCATGCATATTGCGTTTGCGGCTTCGGAAGGCGTTCCGTTTTCAAAAACGGGTGGCTTGGCAGACGTGGTCGGCGCATTGCCGCGAGCTCTGGCTTCGCTGGGCCATCAGGTGAGCGTGTTTCTGCCTCGTTACAAGCAGACCAAGCTGTCTGACCCGGCAACGGTGGTGCGCAGCATCACGATTCCTTTCGACGACAAATATCGTTTCGCCTCGGTTGTAACCAGTGGAACCCAATCCGGAGTGCGTTTTTATTTTGTCGAGTGCCCCGAGTACTTCGATCGCGATGCGCTCTATGGCACGGCGGCCGGGGATTATCCCGATAACGCAGAGCGTTACGCGCTGTTCTCCCGCGCGGTATTGGAAGCGACAAAGATTCTCGGCGTGCCGAACATCTTCCATTGTCATGACTGGCAGTCGGCGCTCGTGCCCGTGCTGCTGCGTACCATTTATGCGGAAGACCCCGCCTTCCGCGACGCGGGAACAGTTTTCACCATCCACAACATGGGGTATCAAGGATTGTTCCCACCCGATACTCTGCCGCTGCTTATGCTGCCCTGGGATCTGTTCACCATGTCGAAGATGGAATTCTTCGGGCAGGTGAATTTTCTGAAAGGCGCGCTTACCTATTCTGACTACATTACGACCGTGAGCAAGAAATACAGTCAGGAGATTCAGACTGCCGAATATGGATTTGGACTGGAAGGCGTGCTGCGCGACCGTGCCGCAACGGTCACAGGCATTCTGAACGGCGTGGATTATGACGAGTGGAGTCCGCAGGCCGATAAGTTTATCGCGACCAAATATTCTCCGCAGGATCTTGCCGGCAAAGCTGTATGCAAGCAGGATCTGCTGACGACATTCGGCGTGAAGAATTCCGATCCGAAAATTCCCGTGATCGGCATCGTCTCCCGCTTCGCCGCGCAGAAGGGCTTCGACCTGATCGCGCAGATTATGGACCGGCTCGCGCGCGAAGAGATGATCATGGTCGTCCTCGGCTCCGGCGACAAGGTGTATGAAGAAATGTTTGCCCGCCTCAACAAGCAGTTCCCCAACAAGATTGCGCTGAAAGTCGCTTACGACAACGCCATCGCGCACAAGATCGAGGCCGGCGCCGACATGTTCCTGATGCCCTCGCGCTACGAACCCTGCGGCCTGAACCAGATCTACAGCTTGAAGTACGGCACAGTGCCAATCGTTCGCGCCACCGGCGGCCTCGACGACACCATCGAGCCGTGGGACGCGCGCTCCGGCAGAGGCACCGGCTTCAAGTTCACCGAGTACAACGGCGAGTCTCTGCTGCTTACGATCAAGCAGGCTCTGACGGCGTTTCGCGACCAGACGTCGTGGCAAGTTCTCATGCGCAACGGCATGAACAAAGATTTTTCGTGGAACGCCTCAGCGCGCGAATACGGAAAAATCTACGAGCGTGTGAAGCAGATGCGAGGTACGACCGCACCGGTGCAGGAGAAAGCGCTGGTGTAACGTCTCCAAAAGGCCGCCTCTTTCATGTCCTACTTCGAAGACCTTTCGGACTACACGTACTTCTCGCGAGTTTCTTGCGCGCGAACGAAAAATGTCGGATGGCTAGACTCGGCTCACGAGTTCAATAATGCCGCTCCGACAGAAGAACTCCTGGATTCGATCTGGGATTTTCGCAAGGTCTCGGTCGCCCAAACAAGGGGAATCCATGAGTGCGGGTGGTGCCCTACTGGCCCCTCTCATTACGTTGAGCGGAAGGGCGAGAAGCTAATGCTGGGCGCTGCCGAGATTCGTGTCTTTGCCAAGGATGGAGTTGCTTATGCAGCCCCAACTCTTGTGTATCACTATGTCTCCGTCCATCACTACAAGCCGCCCGACGAATTCGTGCGCGCCTTGAGGGAGGGCCCGCTGCCGTCCAGCCCAGAATATTTCGAGCGACTGAAGTAACTGGGCTTGGAGTGGCACAATACCTCCGCGCCCGACGTTATTCCGCGCCGCTTCAAGCATGTTCGATTACCGGATGGCCGGGTCGAGCGAAAAGGACTACCGTGATTAGAAGTCTCTGGCTATGCCGAGGATGTCGCCTCTTAGCAAAGTCATAGCATCCGGCGGCAACTGGGCGCAGCCTGCGCTGCTACAATCTTTTCATGGCCGCCACATTCCAGCTGCCGGCTTTCGCCCGCACCATCTTCCACGTCGATATGGACGCATTCTTCGTCTCCGTGGAGGAACTCTACGATCCTTCGCTGAAAGGCAAAGCCGTAGTCGTCGGAGGTCAGCGCCACGAGCGCGGCGTAGTCTCTGCGGCCTCGTACGAAGCGCGCAAGTTCGGAGTGCATTCGGCGCTCCCTCTGCGCACCGCGGCAAAACTTTGCCCGCAAGCCATCTTCGTCGATGGCCATCCCGAGCGTTACCGCGAGTGCTCGGAAAAAGTCTTCAAAGTGCTGTCAGCATTCTCTCCGCAAGTAGAGATGGCTTCGATCGACGAAGCCTACCTCGACATGACCGGAACGGCGCGGTTGCACGGTCCGCCGCTAAAAGCTGCGCACAAACTTCATCAGCGAATGAAAGAAGATACGCAGCTGAATTGCTCGATCGGCATTGGCTCATCGCGCCTGATCGCGAAAGTTTCCTCCGCGCAGGCCAAGCCCAACGGCGTGCTCTGGATCGTGTCGGGGCAAGAATCCCAATTCCTCGCGCCGCTCGACGTGCGTGCGATTCCCGGCGTCGGTAAAGTGATGGAGAGCCATCTTCACGAACTTGGCATCAAGAAAGTAGGGGACCTGGCGCGGCTCGAGGAGTCCGAGCTCAAAGAACGATTCGGCAAATGGGGTATCGCCCTCGCAGGCAAAGCGCGCGGAGAAGATTCCGGCGGGTGGTTCGACACCGAAGTCGGCGCCGACACCGAAGCCAAGTCGATCAGCCACGAACATACTTACAACGAAGACACCGCCGATGCGACTCAGTTAGAAGCCACGCTGATGCGGCTCTCTGAGATGGTGGCGCGGCGATTGCGAGAAGCAAAACTGCACGCGCGCACCATCCAGCTCAAGCTTCGTTACAAAGACTTCACCACGATTACGCGTGCTCACACTTTGCCCGCGCCGACTCAGCTCGATGGCGAAATCTTTGAGCAGGTGCGGGCGCTGTTTCGCAAAAACTGGAAGCAAGGCAGGGAAGTGCGGCTGCTGGGAGTGCAAGGATCCTCATTCGAAGCGCAGGCAGAGCAAATTAATTTGCTCGAAGGCGGCCAGCAGCAACGCTGGAAAGATGCACTCGCCGCCGCCGATCGCCTGCGCGATAAGTTTGGCGAATCAAGCGTCAAGCTAGCTACCGGCCTTCGCGGAACCTTCCGCGAACGCACGCATGAAAATCCGGCCGGACTGCCAGGCAAGGGCAAAAGCAAATGAAGCGGTTGGTTTTCTTAGCGACCTTTGCCGCAAAGATCGCAAAGAAAAAACCGGACTGCACGCTTCACTCCCGTTATGCCAGAAGTTGACCATTCGACCTCTGCCACACTAAGATTTCCCGTCGCCGTTCAGCCATTCGCAGGAGCTCTTAAAATGCGCAACCGCCTTCGGGGAATCCTTGCCCTGGCCGCTTTGTCTTTGTCTCTAATCGCGCTCTTCTCGTCCGCCGCCTCAGCCCAAAGTAATCCGCCGTTGCTGCTGCGTTTTCCTACCGTGAGCAAGACGCAAATTGTTTTCAACTACGCCGGCGATCTCTGGATCGTCAGTCGGGAAGGCGGCGATGCGCGCCGGCTCACTTCCGGAGTCGGCGTCGAGACCCTACCCAGCTTTTCTCCCGACGGCTCAATGATTGCCTTTACCGGCGAGTATGACGGCAATCGCGACGTATACGTGGTCGCGGCGACGGGAGGCGTGCCCCGGCGGCTTACTTTCCATCCGGCAGATGAAGAAGTTCTCGGTTGGACGCCCGACGGCAAACAGATTTTGTTCGCGTCCTGGGGCAGCAGCTTCCGCCACTTCGAAGACCAGCTCTACACCGTGCCCGTTGAAGGAGGATTTCCGACAAAATTGCCGCTCCCCATTGGCGAAGAAGCGCAATTCTCGCCCGATGGCACGCATCTCGCATACTTGCCGCACATGCAATGGCAGGCCGCGTGGAAGCGCTACCACGGCGGCCAGACGACTCCCATCTGGATTGCCGATCTGAAAGATTCCAGCGTGATCAAGATTCCCCGCGAAAACTCGAATGACCACGTTCCCATGTGGGCGGGCGGCACAATTTATTTTCTTTCCGATCGCAACGGTCCGGTGAGTTTGTTTGCGTATGACATTCAGAGCAAACAAGTGTCGGAAGCCCTGCACAGCGACGGCCTCGATTTCAAAGCCGCTTCAGCAGGGCCCGATGCCATCGTCATCGAGCAGTTCGGCGCCATCAAGCTCTATGACCTCAAGACGCACCAGGCAAAGAATATCTCGATTCACGTAAGCGGCGATATTGACGCGGTGCGGCCGCACTTTGCCAAGGTCGAACCGAAGCGCATCCAGAATTTCGGCATCTCGCCCACGGGTGCGCGCGCAGTATTCGAGGCCTGGGGAGAGATTTTCACGGTGCCCACCGACAAAGGCGATATTCGCAACCTCACGCATAGTCCGGCCGTGGCCGATCGCGATCCGGCCTGGTCTCCGGACGGGAAGTCCATCGCATATTTTTCCGACGAGTCGGGCGAATATGAATTGTGCATACGCGGACAGAACGGCCTAGGCGAGGTCCGCCATATCAACCTGGGAAATCCGCCGTCGTTTTTTTACACGCCCACGTGGTCGCCCGACAGCAAAAAGATCGCCTACTCCGACAAGCGGTTGAACTTGTGGTATGTCGATCTTGATAGTGCGAAGCCAAAGCTGGTCGACACCGATTACTTCGGAGGCTTCGGCCCCACGCAACTTAACCAGACTTGGGCTCCGGACAATAAATGGATCGCCTACACCCGCCAACTGCCCAGCGGCTTGCACGCGGTGTTCGTATATTCGCTCGATCAGGGCAAGGCATTCCAGATTACCGATGGCATGAGCGACGCGCTGTATCCCGCCTTCGACAAGAATGGAAAGTATCTTTACTTCACCGCATCAACCGACGTCGCGCTTTCCACCGCTGGACTCGACATGTCGAGCGAAGAGCACCGTGTGTCGCGCAGCGTTTATGTCGCAGTGCTGGGCCAGTACTCGCTTTCTCCGCTCGCCCCAGAAAGCGACGAAGAAAAAAGCGAGGCGGACAAGGAGAAGGAAAAGGAAAAAGATAAAGATAAAGACAAGGCCAGCGACAAAACGTCTTCCGACAAAGACAAAGACAAAGATGAAAACAAGGACAGCAAAGATAATAAAGACAAAGATAAAGGCAAAGACAAAGATAAAGATAAAGAAAAAAAAGAAGAGCCCGTCGTCGTCAAGATTGATGTCGAAGGCATCAGCCAGCGCATTCTAGCTTTGCCCATTCCCGCCAAGAATTACAACAATCTGCTGACCGGAAAGTCGGGAATCCTGTTCCTGGCCGAAGGCCCCATGGTCACCACGGACGGCGATCTGCCGCAGACAATCCAGAAGTTCGACTTGAGCAAGCGCAAGGTGGACAAGTGGATCGAGGACGTCAACGACTACACAGTTTCTTTCGACGGCAGCAAAATTCTTTACCGCAAAGGGGAAGCGTGGACCACGGCGTCCGCCGACGATGCACCCGGTCCCGGAGGCCCGCCCAAGCCGGGTCTCGGACCGCTCAAGCTTGATGGCTGGGAAGTTTATGTCGAACCGCGGGCCATGTGGAAGCAAATTTACAACGAGACTTGGCGCATCGAGCGCGACTTTTTTTACGATCCGCATTACCACGGTCTCGATCTCGACAAAGCAAAGAAAAAATATGAGCCGTATCTGGAAGGAATCGCGTCGCGCTCCGAACTCACGTATTTGTTTCAGGAGTGTCTCGGCGAAATCACGGTCGGCCACATGTTTGTCGGCGGAGGTGAAGCGCCAGAGCCCAAGAAAGTGAAAGGCGGATTACTCGGCGCCGACTACACGATCGAGAACGGCCGCTACCGCATCGCGAAAGTGTATGACGGAGAAAACTGGAATCCGGGCCTGCAAGCTCCGCTGACCCAGCCCGGCGTCAGGGTCAAAGAAGGCGACTACATTCTCGCGGTCAACGGGCGCGAACTGCATTCGACCGACAACATCTACAGCTTCTTCGAAGAAACTGCTGGCAAGCAAGTTGTGCTGAAGGTCAGCCACAACTCGGAAGGTAAAGACCCGCGCGACGTCACCGTCGTCCCGGTCGAGAGCGAAGAGGGTCTTCGTCACCTGGCCTGGATCGAAGGCAATCGTCGCATGGTCGACCAGGCCACCGGAGGCCGTGTTGCTTACGTCTATGTGCCCAACACGGCAGGCGGTGGTTACACCAGCTTTAATCGCTACTTCTTCTCGCAAGTGGGCAAGGAAGGCGTCATCATCGACGAGCGTTTCAACGAAGGCGGCCAGCTCGCCGACTACATCATCGACTACCTGCGTCGTCCAATCTTGAGCAAAGTGGTCACGCGCGAAGGCCACGACTGGTCGAGCCCCTCAGAAGCGATTTACGGACCCAAGGTGATGATCATCAACGAAATGTCGGGCTCGGGCGGCGACGCGTTGCCATGGTATTTCCGCAAAGCCGCGCTCGGTCCGTTAGTTGGCAAGAAAACCTGGGGAGGTCTTGTAGGCATTGGCGGCTATCCCGAACTGCTCGATGGCGGCCACGTCACTGCACCGCGAGCCGCGATCTATGGCCTCAAGGGCGAGTGGGAGGTCGAGAATGTCGGCGTCGCTCCAGACATCGAAGTCGATCTCGACCCCGCCGCCTATCGCAATGGGCACGACGCGCAACTCGACAAGGCAATCGAAGTCGTGATGCAGCAATTGAAAGAGCATCCCCTGCCGCAGTATCAGCGGCCGGCCTATCCGAACTATCACGAGAAGGATGGCCTGGGGGCAAAATGAAGTTCGGGGCGCGGTCACCCACGCCCCCTGCAACTTACAACGATCCCAGAAACGCCAGCAAGTTCGACGAGTCCGTCGAATTCAGACCCTGGAAGTTGGCGACCACGGTAGTCGCTTCTCCACCGTGCCGAGTGATGGCGGCTACGATCGTTAGTGAGCCGCTGTCGTGCATGAGGCCGCCGGCCTTGGTGAGGGCGTTGTTCAGTCCCCACAAAGGCGCCGTTCTCCACATGGTCAGCGTGGCCTGGCCAGTGCCAAACGGCTGGAACGGAATCCCTCCCGAATCTCCCGCGCCCATATCGTGAAGCAGGAAATCCGAATACGGATTGAACGTAACGTTGCTGAGAGATGGAATGACGGCCGTCTGCCCTCCCGCAGTGGTTTTGAGTCGAACATTGGCTTGTGTCGTGAAACTTTCCATATGGCAGACACTGCAACCGATGTTGTTGAAAACCACCAGTCCAGCCGCGATGGAACTGTTTGAAGGCTGCGGTGGAATTGGCGCCAGCAGAGCTTCGAACTGCGTCATCTTGATCATGTTCGACTGATCTACATCCTGCGGTGAGTTGGTGTCCGATTGGCAAGAGTTGGGATAGGACAGGCCCTGCGGCAAATGTTCGGTCGGGAAAAACTGGCTCGCCGTACCAAACGGACCAGCTTTATTCGTGATGCCAAGCTCGTTGAACTCGGCGTTGAAAGTAAATTGAAACAGACTGACGCTGCTGAGTTTCTGCCCGAACTTGCCGGGACGAACCACACTATTCTCATCCGCCACCATATTGGCGACGCCGCTGATGCCGAATGTATTTCCCGGATTCCCGACATTGGCGAGAATCGCCGAATCCGGAATGTTATCCACCAAGCCGAGTCCAAACAACTGTGGCGAGCGCACGAGGCTGACCACGGTAGCATCGGTCGGAACTACTTCATGCGGCAAATTTTACGCGGTGCCTCCGCCGGAATCCGCCAAGCCCGTCACCGTGTTGGTGTAAGTGAAAGTCGTCGTCGAAGGGACGCTCACGATGGTGAATTGCCCGTTGTAACCGGAAACCGGCAAGTTCAGCATTTGCGCGGTTTGTCCGACTTTGAAGCCGTGCGCAGCCGTGGTTGTGATGGTGACTGTGCTTCCGGATTCAACCGCGCCACCGGGAGAAGCGGCGATCGTCATTTGATTGCATCCCGGTAACGTGCCGAACGCGGCATTCGAAGAGCCGTGCAGCGCAGGCCCACCCTCATTCTCTGGAAACGTCCCGTTGCCATCGAGGTAGTTGAATGTCCCGTCTGAATTCCATTTGCCGAAACGGGTTCCGGTTTGCGGGCTGGTATCTCCCGCTGTACCGGTCAATACGTTGACGCCAGCTCCATGGCAGGTAAAGCAGCCGGGCTGCGTGAATACTGGCCCTAATCCGCGGATGGGGTCCCACTTGATAACGAATGTTCCGTAGCCGCCGTCGAACAGGCCGGTCATGCTTGAACTTAGTCCAGCTAGGGGGCCGCCGAATTGACCAACCAAAGGTGGTGGCGGCGGAGGTGGTGGGCACGAATGCCCGTTAGAAAATGTGCAGTTGCCGTGAGTGTCGCCAGCGATTACGTGGTGAGTGAAATGTGAGGGGATGGCCAGAATTCCGAGCACAACCAATAACAGCAGAGAGACAAGGCGCGCGCTTCGTTGCATACAAACTCCTCAGACTTTGAGATAGGGGCCCCTAGAGGAAGATTGCATCTTCCTCTCGTTCTGAGTTCCAATCGCAAACAGCAAATCTGGGGGAGTTTCGGCAATGGAGCAATCCCGATCAAGCATCACTCACAAGTAAATCCAACTTTCCCGAATGGCAGGATTGTGCTCTTTGATGGAAGGCCTGTCAACCCCTCGGCGTACCACTTTCGTGCCGTATCTAGCTTGTTAACATAAGTTAGTTAGCTAAGTGGGTAACGAAAAGCGGTGCACGGGCGAGCGAAAGGCGGTCTAGTCGGTGCGCAGCGCGCGCATTGGCTCAATGGAAGCGGCGCGGCGCGCAGGAATGAATCCGGCTGCAGCGGCGCAGAGCCCGAGCACTAAGGTAGCGCCCGCGATCGCAGTCGGATCATAGCCGCCCACCTCAAAAGTTGACTCGCCATCAAATGACCACCTAATAACGCCGCGGGAATGCCAAGGCCAAGGCCAATCAGAATTTGCCAGAGCGCTCCGCGCAACACCAGCGCCAGCACGCTCGATCGTCGAGCCCCCAGCGCCATGCGAACACAGCCGCGGAGCTGGAGATCGCAGGAGAAGCTCACACACACTCAAAGAAAAGACAAAGGCCGGGTATCCCGGAAGGTAATTCCGGATCCCGGCCCTCGTCTTATTGCAACTTGAGGTAGATCTGTAGACTAGTCACCCGATGGTGCGTTAGCAGCCGTGGCTGGCGCAGCGCTCGGTGTGTTTGCACCATAGCGTGCCAACCGCGGATAGAAGGGCGTGACTTCAAACGGCATCTTGTCACGCGCCGAGGTGATGGCGACCGGAGCCGTCTTCACCATTTCCGCTTTGTCGTCCCACGGATTGATCTTGACGCGTCCGCCCAGCGGAAGCGCCGCAACCTGATCCAGTTTGCTGTTGTCGAGCGCCGGACCTTGCGTAGACAGAGCCGCGAGGCGGTTAATGCTTCCATTCGCCGCCAGCGAATTGCCCAGGTGCGTGGTCAAAAGCGCGTTGAGCTGAGGAGCGCGAGCTTGCAGCGCCTTCAGGAATAAACCAACGTTTTCGAGTTTCTGCGCGTAAGGCGAGTTGTTCAGCAACTCCACAGCCTTCTTGTCGGCCGCGGTTTCTTCTTCCGGAATGTGCTTGAATCCTAAGTTTGCGTAGGTGCCTTCGTCGGAGAACAGCATGCGGTCGTTGAACGCATACTTGCTGCCCAGGTTGTGGCCAAGCACAATGTGCGCCAGTTCATGCGAGAGCACGGCGGCAAGGCTGGCCTCGTCGGGAAGCACGTCGATCAATCCACGGCTGATCACGATCGTATTGCCTACGCTGAAAGTTTCCAGCGGAGCCGTGAGCAGCACGCGAGTGCGCACCGGACGCGGCAGATCAATACTGTTGGTGACTTCCAGATTGTTCACCACAGTCTGGAGAATATGATCCACATCGCCCTCGGGCGCGAGCAAGCCAGCGCGGGTAAGTCGCTCAATGACGTTGTCTTCCGCCTGCTGCTGCCATTGCCGCTCAGCCTGCAGCGGAGACGCATCCTGCGCCGTCGGGCTTTCATCCCTCACGCTGTCCACGCGAATCTGCGTCAGTTCGTCGTCCTTGTTATCTTTCTTCAGGTCGTAGCCCCAGATGCGGGTCTGCGCCTTGAACGCCATCTTGTTCTTCACCCCAGCGCTGAAGTCGCCTTCTTCGCTGTAGATGTAAGCCGGCACCCAGTAGCCCGGAATCAGGTTCAAGCGCCAGCTATCCATGTGGAAGAAAAATGAATTCTTCGGCGCTGGAGCGTAGGTCCCGTTCAGCCGGACAATGTTGTAGTCCTGATCTTCCGCCCACACGCGCCCTTGGAATCGCCCTTTGCCGGAGCCCTTCTTGGGCTGGACGTCGAATACCAGGCAGCGAACGTCGCCCAGAAATTCGCGCCGAATGTAATGGAAATCATAATGCGCCCGGTCAAAGTCTGTGCGGTCGGCATAGACCATCCACGAAAATCCCAGAGGCTGGTACTGCACTTTGAAGAGCTTGTTGAAGCCGCCCATCAGGCGCGTCTCCATGCCTTTGTCCTGCTCTTTCAAGTAATCTTTGCGGTCGACTTGTTCGCCCATATCCATGCGGCCGAGAAAATAATGATCGGCGCTAGGCACCGGACCCAGTTGCGGATCGGCCGTCAGGTTCTGCAAATAAGTCTCCACCACCGGAGTCCGCGTGGACAACACCTTCATCAGTTCGTGTTCGCGCTCGATGAAGCGATCCACAACCTGATCCATAGTGGTGGGTTGAGGCAGAGCCGACGCAGCCGCCGATGGCTCGCCCTGCGTGTCAGTCACGGACGGCTGCGATGCAGGAGTCGTTGGCGCAGTCTGCGTTGCCGCCGCAGCCTCAGGCTGCGGAGAAGGTTGGGACTCAGCCGGTTGCTGCGCCGTAGCGCTCACCGAGACCAGCAGTGCGCCTGTAAACATCCATTTCCAAGTACGCATAATTCTTCTCTCCAAGTGGAAGCGATCTTTCAAAATCTTTCCGCCAGAACCGTAATCGTGAACTGGATTACTGTCATGACTCGATTGCTCAATTCACCCTGCACCCTCAAGGCCAGCAAGCAAAACTTCCGCCCTAAAGTTCTGCGGGCAACAAGACTTTTAGTCCGCTGCCAGTTTCCATCTGCGAGCGCCGAGTCGATTTAACTGGCCGCTGGCAACTGGCAGCTGCTTTAGTACGCCATCTGGAACGTCACATGCACCACTGCCGTCGAATCCACCGGCGTCCCCATCCGCAGCGCTGGCTTGAACCGCATCTTGTTCGCAGCCGCAACCGCCGCGTCATCCAGGCCATGACCCAGGCCCCGCACCACGCGATTCACGTGCAGCGTCCCATTCGCGCCGAACATCACTTCCAGTAAAACTTCGCCTTCCAGCTTCAGCCCGCGGGCTTCCTCCGTATAGACCGGTTGCGGCTTGAACGTGATTTCCACCGGAGTAGTCGCCGGACCAGAATCGTTCTGCGCAATCTTCGGTCCGCCGTGCACCACCTGCTCCGCCCCAAATCCGCCCGTTGCCACCGCCCCGCCTCCGCCTTTGCCCGAGGTCGCGATTCCATTGCCAAAGTCAGCGCTGGCCACCGTCCCCTTAATTCCTTTTGCGCCACCCGATCCGTTGCCTTGTCCCTCACCGACCGGCATGTCAAACCCGCCGGCCTGCGCCGCATACAGCTTGGCGCCTTGTTTACCCGTGCCTTTCAATCCATTGGGATCGCCGAAGCCTCCGGTCTGCACTTTGTCCACCGCGGCATTCACCGTCGGCGCAACCGAGCTTCCCGCAAACTCTCCCACATGCAGCAGTTGAGGACGCACTGCGCTCGCAGTCATCTTCAACTCCGGAGCGTTGAACTTATTCATCACCACTTTCGGCGCTTCCATTGGCTCAGGAGCCTGAAGGTGACGAACTTCCCGCGGCACAATCAACTTCGGCTTCTCGAAAACCGGCGATCGAGGCAGCAGCTTCGCCTTTACGGCTGGCATTTTCTTTTTGATCGGCGTGTGCTCCGGCTTCAACGCAGGCATTGGAATGATCGAGGTCACGCGATACTGCTTCAGGCCCATGTGGTCCGGAAAAATAACTCCCAGGTTCACCAGGAAAAACGTCAGCAAAACCATGAAGGCATAGCTCGCTCCGAGCGCCCGCCGATCAATCTTGCGCTCCGGCAATAGGCCGAGCTGAAATTCCTGTTGAGCCGTATCCATGTATGAACTCCGGGGATCCAGGCCGAGGGAGCGGACCGGGATTGGAGTTTTCACAGTAAGGGAGAAAGGACAATGGGTAAACGTGTCCACGGCTCTTGACCAAAAGTAACCCTAAAAGTACGGAAGCGGAACCAATCCCAAAACAGTCGCGTGCGGGGAATATGTGGGAACGGCCGCCTCGGCCGTTCAGCGAAGCGCAGCGACGCGCGTCCGGGGCGGACGCTCTCCATCGTTTTGTCATTCCGACCGGAGTCGGAGCGACAGCGACGGCGTAGCGGAGGAACCTGCTTATCCTAGCCACGAGCCCACCGTAGCCATCCAGTACAGAACGCCACCTCGGACCTTCGCGGCACCGTGGAAGGGCGCCGCTTCAGCGCCGCGAAAAGCTCCCCATAAGAACAAGGCTTTAGCCACTGTTGATTTTGACCTTAGCGCTGTCATCCTGAGGAAGCGGAGTCGCACGCGAAGCGGGCGACTCCCGACGAAGGACCCATGCAACTTGCCGACATCCTCGGTTACGATTGCTCCGGCAAAGGTGAGCCAGTCCCCAGGTGAGGCGAGTCATTTACCGAACATGAGGGTTCAAACAGCATTATGAGACCCGAACTCAAAGAGGCCCCAGGACCATCGAAACAGTTGCGACTGGGCGCTGTTCTATTTCTCCTGCTGCTGTTGAACTGGGGGAGTGGCGTGGCGCAGTCTTCGCGGTCAGCTACGGACGACGCACCGGTAATCCGCGTAACCTCGGAGTTTGTCTTAGTCGATGCCCTGGTAGAGAACAAGAAAAACGGCGCACTGATCGGCTCGTTGGGACCGAACGATTTCCAGCTCTCCGAAGATGGCATGCCCCAAACCATTACCTATTTCAGCCACGATCAACTGCCGTTGTCAGTGGTTTTTCTCTTCGACCTGACCATGACCGTACGTCCCGTTCTCAAGCCGCTGGCCGAGGCGGCCAGCGAGATACTCGGCCATTTGAAGCCCCAAGACGAAGTTGCGATCATGGTTTTTTCCTCCCATACCGAGCTTCTCCAGGATTTCACCACGGATCGTTCGCTGGCTGCCGCCGCCGTAGAGAAAGCCTCCGGCATGAAAAGCGGCGACGGCACATTCATTCACGAGGACATGTACGAAGCAGTCGAGCAAGCCACTAAGTCGACCGTCCCGCAAAGCCGCCGTGTCCTGGTGTGGCTTACCGACGGAACGGCTAACCTACAGAACTCTCTCGCTCAGAAGACGATGGGGAAAGGAGCGCCGGCTTACCTGCACACGAAAGCAGAGGCGACCGACAAATTGCTGCGTTCGGGGGTCGCGGTCTCTGCGCTGATTGAAAAGTCTGGGGAAACCGATGCCGTGGTCGCGGCCATGGACGCGACTCCATTTGCCTTCTTCGCGGGAGCGCGCGTGGGTGACGTCAAGAGATACGCCGAACAGACGGGCGGTCCAGTGCTCCATACCAGCAGGAAGGAGGTGGCAGTACGGCTCGGTTTGTTGATCGACGAGCTGCGCAACCGATACACGCTGGGATATAAGCCGGCAACTTCAAAGCCCCCGGGCACGTTCTGCAAGGTGCAGTTGGAACTCCGGCCAGAGGCCTACAGAGATCATCCCGATTTCAAACAGCGGGACATACTGGTGCCAAGCGCGGCTACTATCGCTAAGTGCGCGTTCGACCAACCCGTTGCAGACGCCGTTTTGAGCAGAGCGGTCACGGGCAACCGGCGGCTGCTCAGCGTTATGCGACCTGTGCGCCGTCGCCTGTCCGGCGAAAACCAGGGACGGGACATTCCCATTTCTCCGCATCCGAAGCTAACAGCGCCAGATTATTTCCACAGTCCCATTGTGACATCTGACCTTGCGCACAGGCCGCACTTTGTTTGAGAGTTGCCCAGCAGGGGAATCCCCGCCGCCGGAACAGCTCATTGAAAACTAAATATCGCGCGTCTAAGTCTGTTAAAAACAATAGCTTGGCTCGATGATCCGGCTGTTTTCAGTCTAGACAGAAATCGCCGGGCTGATTCTAAACGACTTATGCCGAACCAATAAATCTAACTCCTTTGTCCGCAATATTTTACAGGTAAGTTGTTTAGAATCATAATCTTACCTATATTAGTCACAGGTCGATTCTCTGTAACTTACTGATTCCAAGGATTTAACAGGATTCGATCCGTATTTTTTTTGATCGGAACCACGCGAACACCGGTGCGTCAGACAAGATGACGAGCAGGCCGTAAAAGGAGTACATACATGCGATCACGGCCCCGCCGCGCGGCGCCGCGCCTGCTCGGCCAGCGTGGTACGTCCCTCCGCCTCATATAGGTCAGCGAGACCAAGCCAGAGCTTGGCGTCATTCGGCGCGAACTTCACAGCGCCTTCCTGAAAGCTCACAGCCCGAGCTGTGTCTCCCAGTTGATACCAGGCTTTCGCGCGGCCGGTTGCGATCATCGAATTGAAAGTTGCGCCCAAAGATTTCCCTTCATCGCGAAATGGGCTGGAGGCCTCGGCCTTGTCGAAGGCCACCAGAGCCTGCTCTGGCTGACGCATCTGCAGGTCGGCCTGACCGAGCAGCATCCACAGGTCGTGAGGGCGCGAGGAAGTCTCCGCTGAGCGCTTGAAGATCTCGACGGCATCGGCATAACGTTTTTCAGTCAGGTAAAAGAGTCCCAGGTCGAGCCAGCTTTCATCGCGAGGTTCGATGCGAATGCTCGTACGGAACTCTTCTTCCGCTTCTGCGGCGTGGCCCGTGTGCTCAAGCACGAGCGCGCGCGTGACATGAAGGTTCGCGTTGTCGCTGAAAATGTTTTGCGCGCGGTCTAGATACGCGAGCGCCTCAGGGTAGCGGCCCAGGCTGTAGAGGATTCCAGCAGCATTCGCGGACGAGTTGAACAGCTCGGCTATGTCGCGCGAAGACACGCGCGGCGCCTGCTGCGGCGGTAAAGCGAAGGAGACTTTGCCGCAATCAATTTGCAAACGATCGACCAGCGCATTGGTTTGTGGAGTGCGGCGCAGGAAAATGGCTGAGACTTCGTCCATGTAGACGGGACGCCATGTGTTGCTGCGACAGAAGGCAGGGAGCTGAGGAAATAAAGTGATGCCGTCGTAACGAGCGAGAGAGACGATGATGGTGTTGATGTTGCGAGCGTCGGCCTCCTGCTGCCAGGCGGGTGAGTCGGGAGGTTGGGAGCTTAGGTCATAGGCGCGAAAGAAAAGTTGCGGGCCGAAAGGAATGGCGCGGCTATCGATGTAGTCGAGGTACTCGGGCGAGAGCCGCCAAGTCAAGTAGCCGCCCAGGCTGTAGGTGTTGAAAATGTTTGCGGGCAACTTTTCGCGCTGAATGAAATCGACGGCGCGTTCGGGGAACCACCAGGAGAGTCCGGTGCCGAAGAGTGAGAGCTGGGAGGAGCGCAGGTAGTAGCGGTTGGTCATGAGGTCGTAGGAACGGACGCCGGCGAGGACGGTGAGTGAGGCTGTGAGTAGTAGGAGGGCTGGGCTGCCCCATGCGATGCCGCGACTCTGTTTCGATACGGACCGTATAGAATTAGCCATTGCTCGCGAAGGTGCAGCGGCTGCTTGCCAGGCCTCTTGGAGGAGCGATCCGCCTAGAACCACCGCGACACAAGCAAACAGGGCTTGCAGGCGCACGTGTTGAACGGTCAGGTACGCAGAGGCTGCCAGAATAAGCGCGGCTCCGAAGTGCTTGCGCCACAGGGCTAGAGCGGTGCACACCACAGCCGCTGCCAGCAGCCACCAGAAAGAGCTTTGCGGATCTCGCCAGTCCAGTGCCTGGCGCAGGCTGGCCCATGAGGGACGAATGTTTTCCCATTCGACCACCCACAAGTTGTGAAGGCTTTGCGCTTGCGCCTGTCTGCTTAGAGCTATATAGATATTTGCTCCCCATGGATTGACTAGTGTAGCGACCGCGCTTAAGGCCAGCCATGGCCCGGCGCGCTTCAATCTCACGCGCACATGCGGGCGAGTTTCCGGGAAGGGAAGGTCCAGTAATTCCAATAGGACGTAAGCGCCGCACAGGGCTAGGCCTGCGATGAATCCTGGGTGGAGGTTGACCCAGACTATCATCAGGATTGGGAGCAGCCATAGTGGGGAATGTCCGGTGCGATAGTGCCTCCACAATAGGTTTAGAAAAGCTGCGAATAAAATTGTTGTGAACATTTCCGCGCGGGGCTGAGTGCGGTTTGCGATCAGAGGAACGGCGATGAGAGCCAGAGCGCTGGTTGCGATATTGTTTCGACGTAGCAATAGCGCGATCGTTCCTGCGCAGGCGGCGGCTCCCGTCCATGAGAGCAGCCCGTAACCCCCGGCTAGATAGGTTAGGTAGAACGCGATGCTGGAGAGAACGGGATAGATCCACGGCGCTCCTTGCGCGGTGTAGGAGAAGACGTCCGTGGAGAAAAGTTGGTGATGCTGGAGGATCCAGCGGCCTGTGGCCAGGTGCCAGCCCAGGTCGAAGTCTTGCAGGGTGTGCAGGCCGGCTAGCAGGGCGTAGATGAGGGCCAAGGCGGTGAGAAAAGGGGCGGCGTAGCGATGGGCGCTGAGGTTTTGATCGTTTGGAGGGTCGGGCTTGGAGCGCATCGCTATGGGCGAATCATAGCATTCGGGGTGCGAATGAGCCGACACTCCCTCTTCTTTCGCCGCTCTACGGCTAGACAACAAGGAAGCCGCTAGCTGCTGTAGGCTAACTCTTTGGCGCGTTGCGTGGCTTTTACTACGGCTTTGATCAGGGTTACGCGCAGCTTGCCTTCTTCCAACTCCATGATGCCGTCTATGGTGCAGCCGGCCGGGGTCGTGACGGCGTCTTTGAGCAACGCTGGATGGTCGCCGGTTTCGAGTACCACCTTTGCTGCGCCCATTGTCGTTTGTGCTGCCAGCAGAGTGGCTACGTCGCGGGGCAGGCCTACCTTTACTCCGGCTTCGGCCAATGACTCCAGGATGATGTAGATGAATGCGGGGCCGCTGGCGGAGAGGCCGGTTACCGCGTCCATGTGCTTTTCGTCTACTACTACCGTTCTGCCTACTACGTCGAACAAGAGGCAGGCTAGCGCGATTTCATCCTGCGAGACGTGGCTGCCTTTGCAGAGGCCGGTCATGCCGACTCCGAGGGCGCAGGGAGTGTTGGGCATGGCTCGCACAACGGCAACTTTCACGCCGAGGACGCTTTCGATCTGGCTGGTGGAAACGGAAGCGGCCACCGAGATCACCAGCTGACCAGGGGTAATGTTGGGACGGATTTCTTCGAGGACTTCCTGCACGGTCTGCGGTTTCACGCAGATGAAAATGATGTCTGCGCCCTGCACGGCTTTCAGGTTGTCGGTACCTACTTCGATGCGGAGTTTTTCGGCGAGGCGGAACGCGCGGTCGGAGTGGCGCACGGTGGCGCGCGTCAGTTCTCTTGAGAGCAAGCCGTCGCGCAGCAATGCCTGAAGGATTATGCCTCCTAGTTTTCCTGCGCCTAGGACGGCTACTTTTTTGTTCGACAAAGTGGTTGGCATGCGGACCTGCCTTTCGGGGTGACAGTTTTATATCACTTTATTGGCCGCCGGAGAATTCAAGCTGGCAGCTCTGGCAGCCCTAAAGTCTTCAAACAGGGGACACAGGGTTACACAGAGGAGTTGATATGCTTTGCGAGGTCTTACGGCGTGATCTCGAACACTACGCCGTTGTTGTCCGCGCCGCCTTCACTTGCCGTGCCGTACAGGTTGCCCGCGGAGTCCAGGATCACGCCCTCGGGATACGAACCGTCGCTGCCGTTGGTGAAGCTGTGCAGCACGGTCTCATTCCACCGTCCAGCTTTGCCCGGCACGAATTTATAGACGGTGCCGTATTCATAGATTCCTCCGTAGCTGGTGGTGCCGTATACATTTCCCGATTTGTCAGTGGTCAGGCCGCCAAACGGGAAGCCGCCGTCGCCGGCCCCGGTGAAGGTGTGGACTACCGAGTAATTCCAATATCCTGCCGTAGGCTTGAGTTCATAGAGGATTCCTACTTGATTTCCGCCGGCGTAAGGCGCGGTTGCGAACAGGTTGCCGGAGGGGTCGACTGCAATCCCGCTGATCTGGCTCACGCTGCCCCCGGTCGCGTCGAGGGTGAAATCGAACAGGGTGGTTTCGGTCCAGATGCCGTTCGAGAATGCGAGTTTGTACGCAGTGCCATAGCCGTAAACCCCGGCTGACGTTGTTATGCCGTAAAGATTGCCCTCGGTGTCGATGGCCATCGGTCCGTACGGGCCCTGTCCATCACGCCCGCCGGAGAAGCTGTAGATTATTGTTTCGGTCCAGTTGCCGTCTGAGCCGGGGCTAAACTCAAAGACGGTGCCGCATCCATCACAATCTTGATTGCCTCCACCGTTCCCGGTCGAGCCATAGAAGTTGCCTGCGCTATCCCGTACCAAGCCTTGGTTAACATATTGACCGTCGTTGGCGCCGCCGACGAAGTTGTGGATGTCTGTTTCCGTCCAAACGCCGGAGGATCGTGTCAGCTCGTAGATCTCGCCGCATTGACAGACAGGGTCGCCGCCGTTGGCGGTTACTCCGAAAAGACTTCCGGCGCTGTCGCGGACCAGGGGGCCGTTTGGAGAGACAGAGTAGCTATAGATTGTAGCGGGGAAGCTGTAGAGCACGCTTTCGGTCCAGTGTCCGTTGTGGGGCATGAGCTCGAATACGGTGCCGCAGCCATTGTCGAAACACTGGGTGCTTAACCCGCCCTCCGCAGTCACGCCGTATAGATTGCCAGCGGGGTCAAGGACTAATTGATCGAATGGAAAACCTCCATCGGTTCCTCCCTTAAACGAATACAGCACCTTGAGCGTCGAGGCTGCGCTGGAGACGCCGACTAGAACGATGACGAGTGAAGCGGTTGCTAGAACGCGACGGGACAGAGTCGCACTCGACTGGCCTGGCGTCATACCGAACTCCTGACTAAGAGATCGTTCTTTAGCGGGCTGCGGAAAACTCGACTGAAAAAGAGGGCGACCACTGGGGCTGAAGCCCACATTGATTCTGCGCGCCCTACGCGGCGCTGAAGCGCCGCTCTTCCACGTTACTGCCCCGTTCCCGAGTTTCTCTGTAAAGGTTATAGGTCGTTGGCCACTGACAAAGCGAAGATGCGATCGTTATAGCTTGCGCCAGTGATTTGGTTTTCCCCACCCCATACGACCAGGTTGTTATAGGACGAGTTGTAGAAGCCGGAGTGGAAGCGGAGGGTTGGGGCGGTCCCGGTGGCCTTCTCCGAAATCCAGGCTGGGGTTCCACCGATATTGTTGGCGAAGGTGAGCACCCAGGTGTCGCCGAGAGGCACGGTTCCGGTCAGGGTTGTTACTCCACCGTACATAATCATCCGGTTATTGACGGAATCGTATACGGAGACTTGTCCCGTTCGGGCGGAAGGTGCGGTGCCCGTCGGCGTGATATGCGTCCAGGTCGGAGTTCCACCCTCGCCATTGGCGTTGGAAAGACTCCACACGTCGGACAAACCGCTTCCGCCGGCATCGCCGGCGAAAAGGGTCAGCACGTGATTGGTGGAGTCGTAAATGGCGCTGGCGTTTTCGCGAGCCGTGGGCGCCGTGCCTGCGGGCGAGAGTTGGCTCCAGGTGGGCGTTCCCGGGCCGCCGTTGGCATTGCTGACGACCCAAACATCGGAAAGATAGCCCGAGGCGCAATTGGATCCGCCGAAGACCACCAGCGTATTGCTGGAGGAATCATACTGCGCAACGAAGTTTCTGCGGGCTGGAGGCGGCGTACCGGAGGGGGCTTCCTGTACCCAGGAAGGCGTTCCGCCGGAGGAGTTGGCATCATCGAGCAGCCAGTAATCGTTGAAGCAACTGGTAGTGCTGCTCGCGCCGGCGAACACCATCATGTGATTACTAACACCGTCATACGCGGCGCCGTGACCGAAACGCGGGGCCGGAGCCGTGCCGACGGGGAACACTTGTTGGAAAAAAAAGGGATAGGTGGTGACCTGTTGACCGGCTTTCACAATGTTTGGAGACGACCAGACATCGTTCAGCGCGGCAGTTCCGCTATTTCCGCCAAACACCACCATCAGGTCGGTGGAGACATCGTAGATCGCGCTGGTGTAGTAGCGGGCCAGAGGACCGTTTTGCGTCCAGGTGCCCTGAGCGAAAGCCGGGATGGCAAAAACGAGCAGCGCAACCGCGCCGAGAAGTTTCCTGGTGAAAATCATTGTTCCTCCTTCTGGGCGGTCAAGCCGTTGGCTTCGGTAAGAATGAAAACGTGGTCGTCGGTGAAAGTGAAGGCGATGGTGCTGTCGCCGCCGAAGATAATCATGTCGTCCGAGACCGGATCATAGACCGCCATAAAGCTTTTGCGGTAGGGAGCGGCATCGCCGAAGGTCATCTGTGTCCACGAGGGTGTGCCGCCGATGCCATTGGCATAGGTGAGGACCCAGCCGTCGTTCAGAACTTTGCCTTTGCTGTTGCCGCCGCCGAAGATGGTCATGCGATTGTTGGCAGCGTCATAAATGGCAGAGTGACCGATGCGCGCGGTTGGCTGGGTGCCAGTAGGCGAAAGCTTCGTCCAGGTCGGCGTACCTGTCACGCCGTTCGCGTTGGTGAGCGTCCACACATCGTTGTCCACGGCCGTGGGCGATGAGCCGCCGCCGAATACGGTCATGACATTGTTGACGGAGTCGTAGATCGCGGTGGCCTGGGAGCGGACGCTGGGCGGCGTGCCGATCGGCGTTACCTGTGCCCACGACGGAGTGCCCGAAGAGTCGTCCGCATTGCTCAGGATCCAGAGATCGTTATAGTAGGTGCCGTCGCAGTTGTTACCGCCGAAAACGATCATCTTATTGGTGTTGGGATCGTAGACCGCTGTGTGTCCCTCGCGAATTGGAGGAAGAGTTCCGGTGGGCGTCTGCTTTTTCCAGGCGGCAGATCCGCCGACGCCGTTCAGATGGGTGACCACCCAAAGATCGTTGACGCATGGGGCCGGAAATCCGGTGCCTCCGGCGAAAACGATGGCCCGATCGCTGGTCGGGTTGTAAATCATGCTCTGGCCGAAGCGGTCGCTGGGGGCGGCGCCTGTGATGGTCCAGCGCAACCACTGCAGGTTTTGCTGGGTAGAAGCGGAGGATGGAATTGCATTCTGCAACGCCCACATATCGTTGAAGTCAATGTTGGTGGGCGCATGCTGCCCGGCGAAGGAAAACATCGTGTTGGTCGCCGAATCGTAAACCGCGGAGGCCTGGGTACGTGTACCGGGCCCGTACCGATTCCATTTCTGTGCCGATAAGGGCATCGTCATGGTTATGCCGACCACAAGGCAAACCACAAGAAGGCGAGTGAGTTTAGGACCGCTCATTCTGACCGCTCCGATTTGAATTAGGGGACCGCTGTCTGCATGGGTGCGTTTAGGCCGCGGGGGAGGGAAGCGGAAGGCCGCACTGCGTTCCAAGAGAGTACGGCGGCTCGAGGCTGGCGTCAAGATGACAGAATTTGCATACTTTTTGTACGCCTGCGGACGAACAAGCAGTGATGGCCGGGGCGCGAGGATGTGAGCCGCCCCTTCAATTTCTCAGGAGTACGGCGCAGTGGGTGGGCGAAACGCGACTCTCATCAGAAAGAAATTGCAAAAAAAAACGGTGCAGGGAAGCGGGCGGAGAAGTTCTTCTCTATCCGATAGACTCCGTGCAAAATACTTCATCTTGACAGCACTGGCGCGTGCGGCGAAACTGAGGTTTCTCGCGTTGGCATTTGTTTCCCCCCCTCCCGAGCATACGTCCAAATTAATTTGGGGCTCCAAGACAGGCAGCAGTGTTGTTTGCTATCGAAAAATTTAGCAGCGGGAATCAATGTCAGTTCAACCACCATCAAGTTCAAAAATTAGGAGAGAATTCGTGAAGACCTCCCAGCAAAACGCAACAAGCTTCTTGGGCGCGGAAACTGTTTCGCGCCGGTTCGCCAAAGTCTTAACCCTAACCCTGGCGGCGATGATTGTCGTATCGCTGGGCGCTTCGGCGGCGCTGGCTCAGGTTCCGTTTCTCTACGGGCCGTTATCGCCCGGGCAGAAGGCTCCGGGCGCGGCCACATTCACGTTGACCGTGTATGGCACGGGCTTCGCTTCTGACGCCGTGGTGGATTGGAACGGCACCGCGCTTACCACCACATTTAAGACGGCTGAGGAATTGACGGCTTCGGTTCCCGCGGCGGACGTGGCTACCGCCGGCACCGCGCTGGTGACCGTTAAGAACGGCACCGGAACGGTTTCGAACGCCCTGTACTTTGAGATCGTCAAGAACGGATTCACGGCGGCGTTTTCCAAGATCGATTATGCCACCGATGTTACGCCGAACGATGTGACCACGACGGAGTTCACCAGCTCTGGCCATCTTGATTTGGCGGCCGCTACTGGTAACAACACTGTTTCGGTTCTGTTGGGTACTGGGACTGGAACCTTTGGGACGAAGGTGCAATATGCGGTGCCGGGCAATCCGTACGCGATCATTCACGGAGATTTCAACGGCGACGGCAAACAGGATTTAGCGACTGCGGATCAATATTCGAGCCAGGCATCGATCCTGCTGGGCAACGGCGATGGAACCTTCGGGGCGCATGAGGAATATTCGTCGGCGACTGGCGGCGCGCCGGTGGCACTCGCCACTGGGGATCTGAACGGAGACGGCAAACTCGATCTCGTGCTGGTCAACTACAAGACCAACAACGTGTCGGTACTGCTGGGCAATGGTGACGGCACATTCAAGACTCACGTGGAATACGCGACGGGCAACGGGCCGGAGGGCGTAGCGATTGGCGACCTGAACGGAGACGGCAAGCTTGACCTGGTCGTCGCCAACAGCATCGACAATACGGTTTCAGTTCTGCTGGGCAACGGCGATGGCACTTTCCAGACGGCTGTTCCTTACGCAACTGCGAACGAACCGACATGCGTGGTGGTCGGCAATTTCGGCTCTACCGACACGCTGGACGTCGCCGTGGCTACGTCAGGCGGCCTGGCTTCAGTGCTTCTGGGTAACGGAAACGGCACGCTGCAGAACAAAGTGAACTACACGATCGGCTTGGGCGCGGTGGCGATTGCGGCCGCAGACATGAACTCCAGCGGGCATTTGTCGCTGATCACTGCGAACGAGACCGACAACACGACTTCGGTGCTGATTGGCAATGGCAACGGAACGTTTAAGGCGCAATCTGTTTTCCCGACCAACGGCGCGCCAGTCGGATTGGCGATCGGCGATTTTAACCAAAACGGCAAGCTGGACATCGCAGCCATCGACAATACCGGCAATTTCGCTTCGGTGCAGTTGGATAGCCTGCTTACGCTGTCTCCCACGCTGAACAGTTTCGGGACGATCACTTCTGGCGACCCGAGCGCAGCCAAGACCATAACCTTGAAGAATAACGGGACGACGGCCTACACGATGGGAACCATCGCCACCGTTGGTTCTTACCCGACCGACTTCTCGCTTGGAAGCGGCAGCACTTGTCCGACAACCACTTCGCTGGCTGCCGGTGCTTCGTGCACGTTCTTGAACATCTTCGATCCTGCGCTTTCGGAGTTCGCGAATGCTCAGGTGCAGGTTACGAGCGGCGGCAGCATGATCGCGTACCAGGAGACCGGTACGGGCAACGTCCCGATCCTGATGAACCCGCGCACCATCACATTCTCCGGCTACCAGTTGGTAGGCACCACGAGCAAGGCCAAGACAACCACCTTCACCAACGAAAGCGGCGTGACGATCACTTTTACCAGTCTCATCCTTTCGGGCGTGAACGAGAATCAATTTAGCCAGACCACTACCTGCAACATTCCGGGCACGTTGGCTCCCGGCGCGAGTTGCACATCCAACATCTACTTCGTCCCGACTGAATCTGGCGGTGCGAACGTAACTGCGATTTACAACGGCGACTTCACTGTTGGCCGGGCAGGAACTCTGGTTAGCGCAGAGGCGACAGCGGTCAGCGTTACGCCCACCAAGTTGACCTTCCCGAACACGACCGTTGGCACGACCAGCGCGCCAATGACTATCAGCTTCGAGAATGCCGGCTCCGTCGCGCTGCCCATCAGCAGCGTGAACTGGACTGGTACGGAACCCTACTTCGCCGAAACCAATACTTGTCAACCCAGCGTTCCAGCGACCACGACGTGCACATTCAGTGTGACGTTCACGCCAGAGACCACTGGAACCTTCACCGCGACCTTGAGCATCGGCAACTCCGATCCGACTGGGCCGCAGCAGATTACGGTGACGGGCACTGGTATTGCGGCCGCGGGTGACGCGGTTCGCGTGAAGTAGGTTAGCAGTTGAGGCACAGAGCCAGCGCAAATGTAACTGCGCTGGCTCTGTGCCAATTTTTTGTGTAGGCGCTTTTGGGTTGTTGATGCGCTTATTTCGAGTCAGTGATTGCAGGTTATCTGACTTACCAGATCTGACTTACCATTTTCTTAGCGTTTCCAGCTGTGGGGATCAGGGGGCTTCATGAAATCTTCATCAGTCAAGTTGCCTGGGATTGTTCGCGGGCAGGGCGCAGTTGTGTCTGCGGTTGTGCGTGCGGCGTCAATCGGATTGTTATTGACGGCGCTGGGAGTTCTGGTCGGTCGAGTCAATTCTGGAATAACCGTGCACGCGGCGCCAGCCGACACTGCCTCGGCAATCAAGCCGCCTTTCGTGGACCAGAGCAAGATTCTGGAGAGCTACGGCCAACTGCCTCTCAGCTTCGAACCCAACGCAAGTCAGACCGATAGCAAAGTTAAATTTCTTTCCCGCGGCCCTGGGTATACCGTTTTTCTTACCAACGATGAAGCTGTGCTGGCTCTTTCGGCAGGCAATAAAAACAAACATACTTCATCTGGTGAGAGCGCCGCGCTTCCGATGGCTGGCTTCCGCGACTTGTCAACGCCGCGCCCTGAGCCTTCACGCACCGGCGCAGTGCTTCGCATGCGCCTGGTCGGCGCTAACAAGAATGCGCAAGTGGCAGGCGCAGATCAACTGCCGGGCACGACGAATTATTTCCTCGGAAAAGATCCGCGCAATTGGCGCGCGAATGTAGTGAACTATCGCAAAGTCAGCTACAGCGATGTGTATCCGGGAATCGACCTCGTCTATTACGGAAATCAGCGTCAATTGGAATACGACTTTGTGGTGGCGCCGGGCAGCGACCCTGGGGCAATTGGCGTTAGTTTCTCGGGCGCTTCGAAGATGCGTCTCGATCGCCAGACCGGCGACTTGATCTTGAGCACTAACAAAGGCGATGTCCGCTTCCATAAGCCGGTGGCGTACCAAACGGAGAGCGGGCAAGACGAACAAGCGTCGTCCGCGGAACCGAAGAACTTTGTTGAGTCCAGCTTCGTGCTGGATGCAAAGAACCGTGTCACCTTCCAGCTTGGAGCCTATGATCACAGCAAAGCGCTGGTGATCGACCCGACGCTGGGCTACTCGACGTACCTGGGCGGTACGGGCAATGATTATGCGACCGCGATTGCCGTGGATTCAACCGGCAGCGCCTACGTTACGGGATACACGCAATCGACAAATTTTCCGACTACTTCAGGGTCGTTCCAAACCACCTGCGGCGGCAGCACTGCCTGCAGTACGACACACATTAACGCGTTCGTGACCAAGCTCAATTCCACCGGGACGGCGCTCGTTTATTCCACCTACCTTGGCGGCAGCACCAAGGATTATGGTTACGGGATTCAGGTGGACAGCAACGGAGATGCGTTCATTGGCGGCACGACATTTTCTTTGGATTTTCCCGTGACTGCGGGTTCGTACCAGCCGGCTTGCGGCGGTGGCACGTGCGTGGATGGTGACGGATTTATCACCGAGTTGAATCCGACCGGCTCAGGGTTGGTTTACTCCACCTATCTGGGAGGAAAGAATACAAACGAACTGGATGCCATTGCGCTCGACAGTGCTGGAAACGCATACGTCACGGGATATACAAAGTCGACCAACTTTCCAGTTACGCCGGGAGTGTTTCAGCCTACGTGCGCCTCCTGCAAGGAAACGTTCGTTGATTCGTTTGTGACGAAGATCAATTCGAGCGGCTCGGCGCTGGTCTACTCCACGTTCCTGGGCGGCAACAACGCTGACGTTGGCTACGCCATCACGGTCGATTCCACTGACAACGCGTATGTGACAGGGTATACGTATTCCACCAATTTCCCGACGACGCCTGGCGCTTTTCAGACCACTCTCGGAGGTCCGACTGGCGTCTTTGTCACGAAGATTAATCCCACGGCATCAGAGAAGGTGTATTCCACTTACCTGAATGGTAGCGCCACTGGCACGAGCGCGTGCGCGGCGTGCGGTTCCTCGATTGCCGTGGATGCGGAGGGCAATGCGTATGTTGCCGGTCTGACTTGGGAGACGAACTTTCCCACTACTCCGGGGGCCTATCAGGTCAATTATGCAGGCGGATTCCATGATGCGTTTGTGACAAAGTTTAACTCTACCGGAACGGCGCTGATTTACTCGACCTACATCGGCGGAACGGGCGATGATGGGGCTACCTCCATCGTGCTGGATAGCAGTGGCACTGCATACGTGAAGGGCAATACGTTTTCGACTAACTTCCCGACGACTCCCGGCACTTATTCCAACACCTATACCGCAGGCACTGATTCAGAAGCGTTTGTGCTTATATTGAATCCGGCTGGGTCGGCCTTGAATTATTCGACTTATCTGGGCGGCGTTGCGGGCAGCGAGTACGGCCTAGCCACGACCATGATCGCATTGGATGATCAGGTGCCACCAAATATGTATGTCACCGGCTATACAAACTCTACGACCTTTCCCACCACTTCGGGGGTATTTCAGCCGAAGCGGTCGGGTGCGTATGACGCCTATGTGACGAAATTTGCTGCCAGCCCGAACGTTGGGCTGTCGCCCGGGCTTAATTTCGGAAACGTGAATGATGGAACCACAAGCGCTCCCATGACGATTACTGTGACTAACACCGGTAATTCGAATCTGACGGTGACCTCGGTCGGAATCAGCGGAGCCAATGGCAGCGATTTCAAGGAGACTAATACTTGTACGTCTGGCAGTGTCGCTCCACAAGCCACCTGCGCGATTAACGTTACGTTCACTCCGTCGATTGCTGGAACTGAGAACGCAACCGTGACCGTGACCGACAACGCTCCAAATAGCCCGGAGACGACGACGCTGACCGGCGTAGGCGAAGGAAGTGGGCCGGCAGTAACTCTGTCGCCGACAAGTCTCACTTTTCCGACCCAATTAGTCGGTACGGCCAGCACGCCGCAAAACGTGACTCTCACGAACACTGGCGCCGCTGTCCTCACGATTACCAGCATTGCAACCACCGGCGATTTCTCGCAGACGAATAACTGCGGCACGAGCGTGGCTGTCAACGCCAGCTGCACCATCAGCGTCACGTTCACGCCGACCACAATTAACACTCGCACGGGTACGGTTGTGGTTACGGACAACGCCCCTGCCAGCCCGCAAACTGTAGCGCTCACTGGCATTGGGACTTATGTGAGTTGGACTCCTGCGAGTTTGAGTTTCGGTACTGTCACCGTGGGTCAGTCGAGCGCACCACAGACGATTACGTTTACCAATAATGCCACGACCGCACTGACGATTAAGAGCGTCACGGTTACAGGAGCTGACAACAAGGATTACAGCCAGACCGATAATTGCGGTACGAGCCTCCCTCGGGAATCCAGTTGCTCGATTATTGTGACTTTCACTCCTACGGCCACGGGACTTCGAACCGCCAACATTACGGTTTCAGATTTCCTGGGCGGCAATCAGAGTCAGAACATTCCGTTGAGTGGAACCGGGCAGTAACGGCGACGCCGATTTCAATTCTGTTATGGAGAGCAGCGCGATATGGGGATTCGGAGTTATGTAGTTCGCTTCCAGAGCTTGGGCAAACGCAGTGTGACTCTATTCACCGCAGGACTGGCATTTCTGCTACTGACCGTCGCCGCAACTGCACAGCAGGTTACGCTTTCTACCACGAGCATGAGTTTTGCCAATACGCCGGTGGGAACCACCAGCGCCGTGAAAAAGGCAACTCTCACGAATACTGGTACAGTATCGCTGACTATTACCAGCATCACCACGACCGGGCCTTTCGCTCAAACGAACACCTGCGGTACTACCGTCAAGGCGGGGAAGAACTGTACGATTTCGGTTACTTTCAGCCCAACCGTTGCCGGAGAGGCTACGGGCGTGGTCACCATAACCGACAATGCCACAAACAGTCCGCAGACAATCACGCTCAGCGGTGACGGCATCACGGGCGTTTCAGTGACGCCTACAAAGTTGACATTCCCGACCACAACAATCGGAACGACCAGTGCTCCTCTAACGTCGACGCTGGCGAACAATAATACGACTGCACTCACGATCACCAGCATTACAATTACGGGCGCCTTTGCGCAGACTAATAACTGCGGTAGTTCGCTGGCTGCGGACAGCAAATGCACGATCACGGTGACGTACACTCCGACGGCGACCGGAACTCAAACCGGGGTGGTGACCATTACCGATAGTGCCAGCAACAGCCCTCAGAAAATCAATCTGACTGGAACGGGGCAGTCCTCGAGCGCGACACTTACTTCGATCAGCATTTCTCCGGGATCTGCCTTGTTGTCGGTCGGGAACACTTTGCAGTTGACCGCGACCGGATACTACAGCAACGGCACAACGCAAAACCTCACGACTAGCGCGACCTGGAGCACGTCGAATTCCAGCGCCGCGACCGTAGCGGCAGGTTTAGTGACAGCGGTTGCTAATGGAAGCTCTTCAATCACGGCGTCTTACACTGGCGTCACGAGCGAGCTAGCTCCCCTCAACATCGGCACGGGAGCTGATTACTTCATCGCCACAAACGGAAAAGACTCGTGGTCGGGGACGCTGGCTGCGCCCAACGCTACGAATACTGATGGCCCATTCGCGACGATTGCTCACACGCAAACCGCTGTGCAGACTCTTGTGGCTAATGCGAACGGCCGCACTACTCCCATCACCGTGCAAATTGAAGGAGGAAACTATTATCAACAAGCGTTGACCTTCACCGCGGCTGATTCAGGCACGGCTACGCTGGGAGTGCTGTGGGAGAACTACCCAAATCAAACGCCGGTAATCAGTGGCGGAATGGTCGTGACCGGTTGGACCAATACCTCCGGCAACACGTACGAGACCACGTTGCCCGAGAGCACAGTGTACTTCGAAAATTTGTTTTACAACGGTGGACGCCGGTTGCGTCCCCGAGTCGGCGGATCGCTGGGTACCTATTTGCGCAATGTCGGCCCAATCTACTTGGCCGGTTCGCCGCCGCCAGCGCCTGCGCCGAACGCGAACTGCGCCGTGTACGTGACTGGCAGCGGCTGGGAATGCTTCGATCGTTTTACATATCACGTTGGCGACGTCAGTTCCACCTGGACAAACCTGAATGCGCCCTATCCGACCGGCGATATCGAACTGCTAGATTTCGAGTTATGGAGTACGCCCAAAATGCGGATCTCCTCTATCGACAGCGTCAACCATATTGTTTATCTGACGGGCGCGACTCATCAGCAGGCGGGGGTGCATGGCTTTATTCCGAATCACCGTTACGTGGTTGAGAATGTCAAAGACCTGCTGACTCAGCCGGGGCAATGGTTTCTCGACAGGTCGGTAACTCCGTGGACATTGACCTATCTCGCGAACAGCGGGGAGAATCCGCCGACTGACACCATTATTATTCCGCAGTCTACCCAGGTATTGAATGCTAGCTACTTGAAGTACGTCACTTTTCAGGGACTGCAGTTTGAGCACGACAACTTCACGTCTGCATCTGGCGGATATGTGTCAACCCAGCAGGAGCCGCTTATGACGGCTGCTTTGGGGTGCTACAACTGCCAATACGTCACGTTCAATAGCGACATCATTTCTGAAACGGCTGGCGCGGGGATTGAGTTTACGACGACCGATAACTCCTCAACCACGTCTCACAATACGTTTGAAAACGGCGCGCTTTACGACATTGGGGGATTGGGGATCCGGATTGGTCTTCTGCCTGCCTCGGCAAACACCGACTCGAACGTGCCACAGTTCACGACGGTGGAAAATACTTTGTTTGAAGGCTTTAGCCGTGTAATTCCCAGCAGCCCCGCGATCGTGCAGGGCGCCGGGCATGACAATACCTACACTCACAACGATATTTACGACGGCTACCACAGCGGCATTGAGGTTTGTCTAGCGCCCACATGCTCGCCCGGAACCAAGAATTCGAGCGGCACATTCAACAATGTTGCTTCCTACAACCATGTGTTCGATCTGTATGAAGGCGTCACGGATGACGGTGGAGCAATTTACTTCGCTACCGGCGGGTCTGCGTTCGTCGCGAGCGGAAATCAGATTGTGAACAATAAGATTCACGATACGAGCGACGCTTCGATTATCGACAGCGATGGCTACGGTGGTTATGGCATCAACCTCGATGGCTCGACCGGCCTGGTTACGGTAGAGAACAATCTTGTGTATCGAGTGTCGGCCATGGGCATCAACATGACGCACGGTCCGCAACTTCCAAACAAGGCCAACACAGTCACTAATAACATTTTTGCTTACGCGCGCCAGGGAATGATCGCGAATGGCAACCCGTACTTAACGGACGTGTGCCCTTCAGGCGGTCCGAACCTTATCTTCAATACTTCGAGCAACTTGTTTTACTTTGATCTCACCTCGACCGGTGGTTTCTATGTCCAGTCGGGATGCGATTACGCCTGCGGGTCTTCTCTAACCAGCTTGCACAACTGGCAGAGTAACCTGTACTGGCGGGCGAACGGAACATTCAATACTGATCCAGACGCGTTTCATTACCAGACCACTGCCAGCTCTCCGAATATCTGCGCCTCCTCATCGAAGAGCTGGACGTTCGAAACGTTCGCTGGCTGGCAAGGGCTAGGTGAGGATCTGTCTGGGGTGTCTAACGTGAATCCAGGATTCACTAATCCGGTCTATCCTTACGACGATTATTCGTTGCCGAACGGATCGCCGGGGGTTGGATTTGTGGTATTCGATCCGAGCGATGCGGGCCGAAACAATCCGATCATCAAACCGACTGACCCGATTGACATACCGGCGACGATGGTCACTACGTTCTACAATCCGGCAAGCTCATATTAGGCACCACGGCACCGATCTCAGTCGAGCCGCATGAACCGTCGTTCATGCGGCTTCGCTTGCGCCCGCTGCTGGCTGAAAGCATAGCTCCCCCGACAGCAGCCTTCAGGGGATGTGAACTCCGGCCACTAATGGACTGGCGTGAGAGCGGGGACCCGTCGGCACACCGGTGCTATACAATTTCTCTGAGATTACCCAGTGGAACGACATGAGCACCTGTATCTTTTGCCGCGTGCCATCCAAAAAGCTGACAAACGAGCATGTTTTTCCTGCGGCTCTTGGAGGCAATCTTGTTTTGAAGCAGGGTACCTGTGATCTCTGCAATCACTGCTTCTCTAAATTCGAGAAACCATTACTGACGGAGCTTGCCCCGTTTCGCGCGCTCTTGCGGATACAAAATCGGCGCGGCGATGTTCCAGAGGTTGAGGCCACCGCAAAAACCGTGGACAAGGACTACGCGGGACTGTTGAAGTCGGATGGCACGGTACAGCTAAAGCGGACCGTAACCGAGGTTAAGAATCCAGACGGGACGCGAGAGTTCGTTCATAGATTTCTGAATCAACGCCAAAGAGCAAAGCTGCTGAAAGAGATAACGCATAAGGGTCTTCGATACGACGAATTAGGGCCGGGTGATCCGGTGAGGGCTGAGATTCACATTGGAGGGGACTTCAAGGAAATTGGCTCCACGAACGGACTACGGTCGGTCGCCAAAATCGCATACGTGGGTCTCGCGTATTTAGCGGGGACCGGACTCGCAATCGGCGACTCGTATGATCAGGTTCGCAATTTCATTATGAATGGGGCTGCGAAGCAATCGGCTCGGCTGTTTGTGAACTACAAATTCGCGGCAGACGTACGTCAGGGACCACATCAGCATTCGATCATTCTTGCCGGACGCCATGATCGAAGACGTGTGGATGCAATTGTCAGACTGTTCGGTGGTTTGTCCTACTTCGTGACTTTGAGCGACTGCTATGCTGGTGCAGACTTCAACAAAATGCTGCTGTATGACGGGCATCGGCGTGCCAAGGATGGATTTCTGGTCACACATCTCGAAACCGAAATGCTGCAGATCGAAAGCGTCCTGACAAGCCCCGGTACCTTCTGGGACGATCTGCCCGCATCCGCCAAGTTCTTCTGCGATTTTCTTCAACAGGCGCTTCGGGGAATCCCGCAACGAGAATTCAAAATCGGGTAGGGCCAAAAGGAAAGGACCGATGCCAACTCACCAAGCCATCGTCGAGGCGCTCACCCTGATCTTCGGGGGGATCGAGCGCCTCAAGCAGGCCTTTCCGAACCGCCAATTCACAATAGATGGCCGTCTCGTGGGCGACATTGGCGAGATTATCGCAGCCCTTGAATACGATGTGGTCCTGCACGAAGTTTCCCAAAAAGACCACGATGCGACAACACCTAACGGACGCCGCCTCCAGATCAAGGCGACCTTCAAAGATTCGCTCACGTTCAAGACCACCTCAGATTACTACCTCGGCTTCAAATTGTTCCCTGACGGGCGATACGAAGAAGTTTTCAATGGCCCCGCCAGGATCATCTATGAGCGCTTTAAGCATCGCAAGGGCATCGGCGTGCAGTTGCTATCGTTTTCGAACAAGGACCTCAAGGCGCTGTCTCGGGAGGTCCCGGCGCATGAGCGTATACCGAAGCGAGAGGCTGAAGCTGTGGCTGCGGACCCGGAGAATCGTGGAGGGACTGGGTGCGGCGTTGCGCCGCTGGCTCGGAACGGCTCGGGCACTTAAACGCGCTGGTGAGTATCCCCCATGACTCCCAATAAACAATAACCACTTCTACACTCGCCGTCTACTTGGCGGTTTGGCCAGTTCCGGTCAGAGCCACCGTCTGCGGACTGCCCCCGCCTCCATCTGAAATCGAAACGTCGGCTGTGCGCGTGCCGGTTGCTGTGGGGGTGAATGTCACGGTGATGTTGCAGCTTGCTCCGGCCGCCACGCTCGGTTGACACGTATTCGTTTCGGTAAAGTCCGAGGGGTTCGCTCCAGTGATCGTAAGACTCTTAATCGGCAGTGCAAACTTAGCGCCGTTGGTGAAGGTTGCGACTTGTGGTGTGCTCGATTGGCCTACCGTAACCGTCCCGAAGCTCAAGGTACCGGGTGACAGGGTAACGTAGGTCCCAGTTCCGGAGAGAGCTACGGTCTGGGGACTGCCGGCGGCGTTGTCTTTCACCGACAGTGATGCTGTAGTGGTGTTGGGCTTCGTCGGCCTGAAGGTAATTGTAATTGTGCAACTTGCCCCGGCACCCACGCTGGAGCCGCAGTTATTCGTCTGCAAGAAGCCAGCCCCGATCGAGATGCTCGTGAGGGTAAGAGTCTGATTGCCAATATTGGTCAGCGTAACGCTTTGAGCCGAGCTGCTGGTGCCGATCAGCTGAGTGGGAAATGTCAGGCTGGTCGGAGAAAACATAATTGCAGGGCCGCTTCCGATGCCGTTCCCAGTCAAGCTACCTAGCTGAGGACTGTTCGGAGCATTGTCCGTAATCGACACATCCGCCGTTTCCGCTCCGTTAATCGATGGAGTGAACGTTACAATAATCGAGCACGTCGATTGTGGCACGACGGTAGCACAGGTATTAGTTTCCGCGAAGTCTCCGCTATTTGGACCGGTAATATTGACATTGCTGACTGTAAGATTCGCATTACCTGTGTTGGTCAGCGTCATGGTCTGAGGAGCACTGGTTGTGCCATCGGCCTGATAGCCAAAGTTGAGGCCCGCAGAGAGGCCGACGTTCGGACTGGGAGAAAACTTACTGACGAACGCGTCGTTCAGACCTGCGTTGCTGGTTTGCAGCGATCCCGCAACGACCGGAAAGTTCGTGGAGTCGGTGTAGCCGGTTACGTATACGCCGGGCGGATTCTGACTATCTAAGGCGAGCACAGAAGTGGCTCCGCCATACTCGGTGCCGGAACCGCCAAGGTAGGTGGAATACAATAACGCCGAACCCGTTGAACTCAACTCGGCGACAAAAGCGTCGAAGCTGCCTGCATTTTTAGCCTGGAAAGCGCCGGGAGTGATTGGGAAATCAGTCGATTTCGTATTACCCCGGAGCCAGATTGCGCCCGAAGGATCCAAACCGATGCCCGTGGCGCCATCATCGCCAGTGCCTCCAAGATAGGTGGAGAAAATGAGCGCGCTGCCAGCGGGGTTTAACTCCGTAAGAAAGGCGTCGTGCCCATTGGAACTGCTTGCGAATACGGTCTGGAATGCGCCCGGCGTGATTGGAAAGTTGGACTCCGCAGTCAATCCACAGACATAAGCATCCCCGGAACTATCGACAGCGATCGCTGTGCCGCAAGCTTCGCATGGTGTCGTGACCGAAGTGGTTCCTCCCAAATAGGTCGAATAGACCAAGGCGGTACCGGTGGTATTGAGCTTGGTGATCCACGCCGCTCGATTCGCACCCAGCGAGGTCTGGAAGGCGCCCACAGTTGTCGGGAAATTAAACGATTGCGTATATCCCGTCAGGTAGGCATTGTCCGATGAATCCAACGCGATTCCGTATCCCACATCGCCGTTCGTGCCGCCCAAGTACGTTGAGTAAACCAACCCCGTGCCTCTTGTATTTAACTTGGTTACAAAGGCAACTGACTGTCCACACTTGCAGGTGGTCTGAAAAGCTCCCTTAGTAGTGGGGAACGTGAGGGACTGGGTATATCCCGTTATGTAGGCGTTACCAAAGGTGTCCAGCACAATTGCGTTGCCCTGGTTTTTGCCAGTGCCACCCAGGTAGGTGGAATAGGTCAAATTCGAGCCTGCGGAGCTAAGTTCTGTGACAAAAACATCGCCGCTGGCACAACTGTCCGGGCTGCATTTGGTCTGAAAAGCTCCCGCGGTAGTGGGGAAGTCCGTGGAAAAAGTTTGGCCCACGATGAAGATGTTGTCAGATGCGTCCAGAGCGATGCCGTTTCCATAGTCGTTTGCCGAACCACCGAGATAGGAGGAGAACACAAGGAATGAGCCCGTGGGATCGAGCTTGCTTACGAAAGCGTCCGCTGTGCTTCCGCTGCAGCCGCCGCCACACGTGGTTTGAAATGCTCCGGCGGTGACGGGAAAATTAGTCGAACTCGTATATCCGGTTACGTAAGCGCTGCCCGTGCTGTCGACCGTGATGGCGGTGCCGTAGTCGTTGCTGCCGCCGCCGAGGTAAGTGGAGTAGCTCAGCGTCGGATCAATCACGAGAGGTTTGCCGTGGTCATACTGCCCCAGAGCGAAGCCGACGCGGTTGTTGGAATCGAGCGCATAATCAGCCGCGACCAGGCGCTTGCTGTCGGGTGCATCGTTCTGGTAGGCAACCGGCTTGTGAAACCGGACTTCTTCCTTTCCAGCGCGCAGAACTAAGTCGCCGGTCTGCTTGTCGACATGCAGGTTGCGAGCGCCGCTGAACTTCAGATTGATCAGCCCCGCATCCGCACCCGCCGAGACTACAAAGTCATATTCCAGTTGGCCCTGATTGCCGTAATAAACGAGGTCAATTCCTTTCAAAACATCGCGGTATTTCACCTTGGCGAAGGTTGCGACGTTGGTAGTCCACTTCGATGGATCGTTGCCGCGAAAGTAATTGGTGCGTCCGGGAAGTTCATCCATCCCCGTCACGGTTGCATTGTGGTCAGCATTGACGAGTTGCACACGCAGGACGGCGTTGTTCTGCGGCAACGGTTTGGGCGCGGGATTCAAAACGGCGTCGGCTAAGTCAGGGCCGCCGCTTTCCAGGGCATTTTGTGAGGATGACACTCCGTTCGCCGCGCGGCTCTGCTGCAGGGAAAAGACCGCTTCGGCGGGCGTGAGGAAGAGCGTGTAGCCGGCTCCGCGAGCGATGAACTTGACTTGAGCATCGGTCTGGCCCTGATTGGCCTCGAAGCTCAAGGGCAGCTTGCCGTAACTGTTGCGCACGTCAGGGCGGGTAGTGGCGCCGCCCGCCGCAAGAATTAATGCCGTCGCCAAAAGCATCGCGCACACGCCAGCGACGCGCGACCATGTACGGAGGGAAGGGAAGCGCGATACAGAAACGTGGCGGCGAGGCGAGGTCTTGCGGCGGAAACTGCTTGAAGAAAAAGGCATTATATTCCTTTGACCAGGGACTCCAACGCGTGCGTGCTCGATGAGAGCCCACGCCGGCTGGGATTCACCAGAGTTTCCGGCAGGGGGACGAAATCCTAGACAAACGAAACGCCTGGGAGCGCGTCGCATGCAAACTGCGTGATTATAAGATGCTTCGAAAGCCGCGTCAATGGCGGAGTTTCGGCCCTTCTGTGCAAAAGAGGGTACGCAAGAAATTGCATACTGCTTCAATGCAGTGGTCAGTGATCAGTGGTCAGTGATCAGTAAAACCTGAGCTATAAATTGGGATTTTGGTTTCACTGACCACTGGCAGCCACTGACCACTGATTACGGCAGTGGCGCCGTTTCCAGCAGGATCGGCTGGGCTCCAACTTGGATAGAAGACGCGCCGTTGAGCTGGGTCACGTTGCCTGCTACATCGTGATAATCGAAATATCCTGTCGCCGGAAATGCAGTTGGAGTAGGACAACTGCTGGTCGTGCAATCCTGGCCAGCATCCCAAACTGCCAGGGCCGAGTATCCGCCCGAACGCGTGAAGCCGCAGGTCCACACTGTACCTTTCGCGGTACATGCCTGGCTTACGGTCGCGCCCTGCGTCCATTGGTTCACTTCGGCATAGGCGATTGCGGCTGGAGTGGTTTCACCCGTGCTGTCGTCGTACAGGCTCGAGTCCGTTTTGCTATCCCACGCGAACCAGTACACGCGACCCACGTTGTCTGATTCCTGCAGCAGCAGGTAGCGTGGTAGAAATGCGGCCTGCCGGTCCGGGTCGGTAAAGCCTTCACTTGGGGCTTGGCTCCAGCCGCCCTCGGTGTTGAACAGGGGCTTGCCCGCGGTGATCGTTGGAAACTGGGCAAGTGTGGCACTCAAGTCCGCCATCACTATGTTGACATTCTCAGGGGTCGGGCAGGGGACGGCGTTCGCGCCAACCGCAGTGGCGGTGCCGACATAGCCGTGGAAGCCGATGGCGTCGGAAAAGGAACCGCCAGCGTATCCGTTTACTGTGGTCGAAAAATAAGTCGATAAACTCGAGGCTACCTGGCCCAAGTTGTTACCGGCCGCAGCCCCTACCGGCGATGGGGTCACAATCTTGGCGCCCGGATCGAGGTTCGTGCCACTGGGAAAAGCGCTATTTGGATTGCACGACATCCCGGTGGGCGGGCCTTCGACCACACAACGCGCATCCTGCTCCATACGGACCAACTGCTGTGTCGTGCCGTACTTGGGATTCCACGATACCGAACTGTTGAATTCGTTCCAGATCTCGTAGTAGGAAAATCCGGGCGCGCCAGCATCCTTCTCAGTCTTGCTGTACTGCGCGGCTGCCGTGACCCATGCGATCCAGATTGCATTCGTACCGGAGCCATCGGCATTCAGGTCCAGCGGAGGATCGCATAATCCGCCGCCCTCTCTCGAGGCGTTGGAGCAAGTTGTGTCGTTAGGTTCCGATGAGGCCCAGTTAGGCGTGTAAGCAAGAGTGTAGAGCATATCTACGGGAGGGTGCGCCTGCGCGTCTGACATCCACGTATCCATGTTCTGGGGGGCGCCGGTCCAGTTAAATACGTCAGACGCGGTGTTGACCTCCGCCCAGTCCACGCCCGCAGCCCAAAGGCGCTGGCTGGCGAAAGGGAGAGGTTGCTGAGAGCCGCCGACAATGTAGTAAGGCCACGGCGCGTTGGTGCTGTTGAGGTGCATTCCGAAGTAGTGCTCGCCGACAACCGTGCCCAAGCCAGCGCCCGTCGTCGTGGTTGAGATGGAAGGAGTGAAGATACAAGCGGGCGCATTCCCGCCGCCGCCGCCACCACCCCCACCAGACACAGAGGAACTGCTGCTACCACCGCCGCAACCTGGAGTTCCCAACAAACTTGCAAGAATCAACAACAGAAACATAAGCAGGCCGAGACGGCCTTGGGGGGATTCGTTCTTCCTCATTGTCTCCGTGATTCCTTCCTCGACGAAGGCGCGCCTAATACCCTAACAACACAAACACGAAACTTTACAGTAAGTTGCGCCAGGAAGCGCGAAAGATGCTGTCTCTTTTTGGCATGATGCACAGGTCATTGAAGGCATTGGGTCAAGAAACTGCTAGCGGTAAATCCACGTCTTGGCGGTACTGACACCTTTGGCGTCTGCTCCTCCGAAGATGCGAGTGGTCCCATCCATGAGCATGATCGTCGCGGGATAGTAACGGGCAGTATCCAAGCCTCCGGATGCAGTGCGGAATGTGCCGCTCCTCGGCTCGTAAATTTCTGCGGAAGCGGCACCACCAATAATCAGAACCCGGCCATCCAGCAAGGTTGTGGAGTTGGGGAGTTTAGAACGCGGCTCTGTAAGATTCCCGGTTGCAATAAAAGTTCCAGACTGCGGATCGTAAAGTTCGGCAGAGGCGAGAGCATGGCCCTGCGCATCCGCGCCTCCGGCGATTAACACTTTCCCATAGGTGAGAAGCGCCGCCGTATGCCCGGATCGTGCTTCCCGCAGGCTCGCGGTCGCGGTAAATTGATTGGTCTTGGGGTCGTAGATCTCGGCGCTGGCCAGCACCGAGTGATGGCTTCCCGTTCCTCCAGTGATCAGGACGCGCCCATCGGAAAGCATAGTGGCCGTATGATTCGCGCGGGCCGCGGTCATCTTGCCGGCGACGGTCCACTTGCCATCGAGAAGATCGTAGGTCTCGGCTGAATCGAGCGGCTGGGTGCCGTCTTCGCCTCCAGTTACCAGAAGCTTTCCGTTGCGCAACACCATCGCCACGGCATGAACGCGCCGCGCGTGCATGTTTCCCCGCGTGGTGAATTTCCCCGTCTCGAAGTCGTAATCCTCGCAGCTCGATAATGCAACGCCGCCGCGCGTCGCGCCTCCGGCGATCAGGATTTTTGCATCCCCCAACACAGCCGCGACATGTCCTTCACGCGGCACCGACATTCTGCCTGCTTTGGTGAACTTCTCCGTGTTCGGATCGTACACCTCGGTACTTGCCAGAATGACTCCATGCTCATTTCTGCCGCCGACGATCAACACCGTAAAGTCGGGCAGCGCGGTGGCCGTGTGGCCCGAGCGCGCGGTTGTCATGTCCCGCCCCGCGATCACGCTACCTAGCGGCAACGCCGGACGCGCGCCGGCGGGCGTTTGCGAGGGAGCGATGGAAACCGCGAGCAAGCTCGCAAGAAAGAATCGGACGCCGATTTGTGCTTTCGATCGCAAGAGAGAAGTGTACGAGAGTGTGAAGGGACGCTTCAATACATACGCAGGTGCAGTGGATGGTTCGGCCTAAATTTGCGGAGTAGAATATCAGTCGCTAAGGCCGTAAATATTCAGATATCCTCCGCTCGTCGAACTTCCACCCGCGGTTCCCACATACACTTTTCCGTTCGCAACGCTCGGCACAGTGAACTTCACTGCGATGCCGGCGGGAACATCTGTCGATGAGACCCGGGTACAGGATGTCGCTGCCGAGTCGGTAGTGAAGAGGCAATCCAACGTCGCCCCATCGAAGGCCCACAGATTTGCTTTGCCGCCATTCGAGGCATTAGTGGCGTCGATTGCCCAAACAATGGCTTTGGTGGAAGCGTTGCTGGGCGCCGAGACCGTGGGCGTCGGCCCCGGCCAGCCAAAGGTGTGCGTGGTTTGGGCCGAAGGCGTGGTGCAAAATCCCGCGCCGCTTGTGCCGGTGCAACTCGAGCCGTTGGGATAGAACTTGAATTGCATCATCGGAAGGTTTTTGCCCGTCCAGTACGCATATCCCGAGGAGCCTCCGCCGCCGGAGCCTGTAGTCCACCACCCGGGAGCGCCCCAAACGCCGCACTCGACTACCGGTGTCGTCTGATAGCAGAGCACGCTGGGAATATATTGCGTAACCTGGTCGGCACTGCCGCCATTGTATCCGCCCAGGTAGCCCAGATCAGTTCGCAGAAGGTAGATTGAACCTTCCTTGCCGGCCTGCGCCAGCAGATTCTGCGGGCTGCCGCCGGACTGGAAGGGCAGAAGCATCACGCCGCCGGAACCCAGGTCGTAGTCCTTGTTATTCCGCGACTTCCAATCGAATGCGGTAAAGAAATCCTGTACCGTCAGCTTCGCCGGACTGCCCGATAAATTCATTCTCAAGATAGAGTTGCCGTAGTCGCATGGCGATGTGGCGCAAGAAGTGGGATTGTCGTTCGGCGGCGCACTTGTATTTACATTGGCGTCTCCGTTGGCAATGGAGAAGTAAATATGGCTGGTGCTGTCCGCGGCCGGACCCGACCCGCCCTCCCAAATGCCGCCTTCGTAACTGGTGTCAGAAGGAACCGACGTCCATATGCTGGTCTGCGTCAGCGCAGTCTGCGCTGAATTCAGTTGGTAGGACATCAGCCAGCCGTTGTAGGGAAAGTTCACTTCGTCGCAATGCGCGCCCCACGTGATAAAGATCTGAGGATTTTGTCCGGTCACAGGAACCGCCAGAAGCGCGCCCCGCTGATTCTGCGTTCGCGCATAGTCGCTGCTCCACGCGATACTCACCGATCCGCTGCTGTAGGTGCCGCCAATCTGCGTAGAGGCTTTCACCGTGCCATCGGTCACGCTGATCGCATAGACGGTTTGCACATACGTGACTGGGGAAGTCGTGGTCTTCGTTCTCGTCACCACGTAGAGAATGCCCGACGTAATCGTATTGTTCGTTCCAGTGTTCTGGGTGACGTCGATGACCGGCGTGCTCGTAATGCCCACATAACCAGGATTCGGTAAGATCGTGGTGCATCCGTTGAGGTCAACGGTTGAAGTTAGATATGTGTAACCGCTGGGGACAAGGTTGTCGCTCCAGAGAATGGTGCCCTTGGCGCCGTTGATGGCATAGACATAATCCTGCTCGGTGACTACGTATACAACGTCTGCGTACGTAGTTCCTTTGTATACAACGTTGGGCAGAACCAGCGGCTGCGCGTAAACCGCACCCTTCACCGCGACCGAGTACTGTTGATGGAACGTCGAGCCAGTTGTGGCCGTGATCGCGGACTGCGTGAGCGTACCCTCATTCGGATTGAAGCCGCGCCGGCTGACGCCTCCCTGAAAGGTAACAAGACAGACGTTGTTGCCCGAAGCGCTCGGGCAGCCCGTGACCTTGGTATCTGTATCCTGGCCATTAGCCGCAACTGCGATGAGCAGGCTTAAGCCAAACACACGAATGAGAGCGCGGCCAAACACGGCTGGTTTACGCAAGAAGAACCCCCTCGGGCTGGTGGATTACTCGCAATATATCGGCACCATCTCAGAAGGGTCAAGAGTGCAAGTTCTTGCATGTATGCGCCATGCACCTGCGGTCCGCGATCTTCCGCAGTGTGAAAATTTCTTCATCTTGACGGACTCTCCCACTCGGCATAAGGTGACACGGTGGTGCGATAGCCGCGGCAGTCCTACTCTCCCGGGCACAGCGGAGCTTCCAGGCCCAGTTCGAATCGACCACGACGTCGCAATTTGTTCTGTGGAGACCCTAAATGAGTGCGCGCAGATTCTCTCCGAGATTTCCTTCTACCCTGACATTCCCGAGGCTCACCGATTACGCGGTTGTGTTGTTCGCTAGCGTACTGTTTCTCGCGCCGCTCGCATCCGCAAAAATTACTTTGTCGCCCACCAGTTTGACCTTTGGATCGCAGCAAGTCGGAACCACGAGTCCAGCTCAAACCATCACGGCCACGAACAATAAGGATTTCAAAGTTTCCATTACCAGCATCAAGGTCAGTGCCGGGTTCACGCAGACCAATACTTGCGGCTCCACTTTCCAAAAAGATGGCAGCTGCACCATCAGCGTTAGCTTCTCGCCGACAACGACCGGAACCATCACGGGAACGCTCACGATCACCGACACCGCCGAAGGCAGCCCGCAAACCGCGACCCTGACAGGAACGGCGACCTCGGGCGGCGGCACGGGCATCGACGTGATTCAGCACGTGGTCTTCATCATTAAAGAGAACCGCAGCTTCGATAATTATTTCGGAACTTTCCCTGGAGCCAACGGCGCAACCAGCGGACCCATTTCCACCGGATCAACCATTCCGCTCGGGCACACTCCCGATCGCGTGCGCGACATGGGACACAGTTGGAACGACGCTCTCACCGCAATTAACAGCGGATCGATGAACCAGTTCGACCTGGTGCAGTTTGGCAACATCGATGGCGATTACATGTCGATGAGCCAGATGTATCAGACCGACATTCCCAACTACTGGAGCTACGCGCAGACCTACACACTCTCCGACGCCACTTTTTCATCGCTGCATGGCGGAAGTTTTCCCAATCATCTCTACACCATCGCGGCTACCAGTGCGGACGCGATCCTGAATCCGAACGAGCCCACACATCCGCAATTTTCCTCATGGGGCTGCGATGCGGAGAGCGGCACAACCGTCACCCTACAGAACACCGAAGGCGTGCAGACCAATGTCTACCCCTGTTTCACCAACACGACGCTGGGGGATCTGCTGGATGCCGCGAATATTTCCTGGAAGTCCTACGCACCGAACGAGAACACTTCCGGCTATGCCTGGAACACCTACGATTCGTTCAGTCAGATTCGCAATACCGATTTGTGGTCCGAGCACGTGCTCGGTTGGAGCAATTTCGTGACAGATGCCACCAATGGCAACCTGCCCTCGGTGAGTTGGCTGGTTCCGGATACGGCCGACAGCGACCACCCGCCCTCCAGCGCCTGCGCCGGCGAAAACTGGGCAGTGCAGCAGATCAACGCCATCATGCAAGGGCCAGACTGGGCGACCACCGCGATCTTCCTTACCTGGGATGATTTCGGCGGCTTCTACGACAACGCCGCGCCCACCAATCCCGATTATTACGGATTCGGCCCGCGCGTTCCCATGATCATCATTTCTCCCTACGCGCTCGCTGCCCACATCGACAGCACTGAGTATGAGTTTGCGTCGGTGTTGAAGTTCATCGAGACCCGATGGGGCCTGACCAATCTCACCGACCGCGACCTCGATGCGGCGAACATGACCGCCGCTTTCAACTTCAACCAGACGCCGCTGCCGCCGCTGATTCTGAGCACGCGAACTTGCCCGACGGACGGCCCGATCGTGAGTTTGGGTAACGCCAAGGTGAGCTTTGGAGACGTCGAAGTCGGCAAGAGCGCTACCCTGACTCGTACGCTCGAAAATACCGGCGACTCCACGCTGACCATCAGCGACATCGTGATCGGCACACCCTACACTCAGACCAATACCTGCAAGGGTTCGGTGCCGGCGTCAGGCACGTGCACGTTTACCTTCACGTTCACTCCCACGAAAGACGAAGTGCAGAACTCGAGCTGCACGATCACCGACAATGCCACCAGCAGCCCCCAGATTTATTCTCTATACGGCACGGGGACGAGTTCAGAACAAAAGGCAGCCGAGTCGGCCATCAAGCGCCAGCAAGAGGGTCAGAAGCAGTCGCACAAAGATGGCGAGGACAATCAGATGATCGATGACGACTAGCGGCAAGTGGCAATTAGCAATCAGCGATTAGCATTAAGCAGGCTTTGTCATTCCGAGCGAAGCGAGGAATCTGCTGTTCGCCCGCAGCGGCAAGCGGCTGCGCGATTGCCACCTGCCAGGTGCTGACTGCTAACTGCTAACTCACCGTCAACTGCACGGTCACAGTACGAGTGATGCTGCCGTTGTTGGCGATTACGACGATCGAGTAAGTCCCCGCCGATGTGTTCGTTCCAGCGGTCACCGTCAACACTGACGTTCCAGAGGTCTTGATCGAGTTCGGACTGAGCGTCGCCGAGAGTCCCTTCACTTCGGTAATTCCGTCCAGCGTCAGTGTGACCGTCCCCGTAAAATTCAGCGGAGTCAGCGCTAGGTTAAAAGTTGCCGACTTCCCGGGCTTCACCGTCAGAAGCGCGTTGTCGACGGTGATCCAGAAATCCGTCCCCACCGGGCTCAAGTCGCACGACTCTCCAGGATTGCCCGATGGTTCTTTGTAACTCGAACTCGAATCCTGTGTGGTTGCGCTCTTCCACGATGAGAAATCATCGTAGGTCCAATCGTTGGGTGAAGGGATGGTGTAGGGTGTGGTCGTGCTCGAAGTGTTCCACCAGGTGTTGTTCTTCGACACCAGCGAGGTCTGGAAAGTTGTCCAGTCTGAATCGTTCAGATAGCCGTCGTTGAACAATAACTGCGTGCTGCTGTTTCCCTGAATCGTGTTTCCAGTGTTCGTGAAGTTCTGGGTTATCAGGTTCGTTTCCTTGCCGGTTTGCCAGTTAGTGACCTCAATGCCGCCCTTCACCCCAATCAAAATGATTTGAGATGCCGCGTTGTTCATCAGGACGCTGTCGGTAAGCGAAACGCCCTCCGAGTTGCGCAACACCAACCCGCCCACAACCTGCGCGCCAGTATGATTGCAGATGTAGGCCGTGTTCAGCGTGATCGGCCCCTCGTCTTTCTCCACGAAGATTCCGCTCCTCAAATTGGAGGTGGCAATAATTCCACTGGTGCTGATGCTCGCATTATCGGTATCCCAGTGGAGACCGTAGGCCTCGTTATAGCTTATGGTCAGGCCGTCAATCGTGTCGTCGTGTACCTGCCACGCGTGGAAGCCCGAGGTGTTGCAAACGTAATAAGCGCCCTGTGCGCCGCGCCAATTGTTATAGGAGGTCGTGTCCGATTGCCACAGCCCATAAAGAGTGGTGGCCTCCTGGAATCCGCTGTCGCCGTTGTGCAGCGCCGAACTGTTCTCCACCGTGAAATATGTTGCCGGATTCGAGATGCTCAAGCCCTGGCCGTTGTTCCACTGAAAAATGTCAGTATCGAACTCAATGTTTGAAGCTTCGCCCGTGACTGACACGGCGGCCGACGCATGGCAGGTATTGGCGTATTGAAAAGTCAGTCCGCGGATCACGATATAAGATTTGTGATCAATCTGAAGAATCGACGAGGAAGTCCCGGCCTCGACTGTTGCGGTGCCCATGTCTGTTCCGGTCGCCGGCCACACGTAGAGCAGGTTACCCGTTTCATCCACGTAGAAGGTTCCCTGTTGCATTTGAGTTATAGACATCACCTGCGTCAGCACTGTGCCATTCACAGCCACCAACTCCTGTCGCATCGTGATCTCCTGTTGGAAGGGGCAACTCGACAGCTGCGGACACGTTCCCCAGTTGTTAGTCCAACTTGTGGTGTAAATGCTCTTATTCTCTGAATACTCAGAGAAGCCGGTGTAGACCGTAGCTCCGCTCACAATCACCGTCCCGTTCGTGGCCGCTTCGATGGTGATCGGCAGGGAAGTATCTTTGCTGCTGTGGCTCATCGTGATGCTTTCGCGATACGTTCCAGCCTCAATGGTCACCTTGGTTCCAATGCTGTTGTGATTATTAGTTTCCGCCGCAGACACGCCCGCGCCGATCGTCTTAAACGGTTTCGACTCGGTACCTGGGTTTGAATCGTTGCCCGTTGTTCCATCCACGTAAAGGGTGGCTGTTTCCAGGTTCTCATTGATGGTCGCCTGTCCGAACGCGCCACTAAGAAAGATAAAGGGCAACGACAACGCAATCAGGATGGCGGGTGGGACGCTGAATCGCAGAGCATTGGGTCGAAGAGAATTGGATCGGACAGACGAGCGGCAACTGCTGGCCAGGGGGGAAGTGGCAAACATCTGAAAACACCTCAAATGGGGATTTCGCAAGGACGCTCGATTCGGCGGCCTCGAAAGCGACTCTAAACAGGCCCTGCGCACATGACTAGGTCTCAGAAGTGCATATCCCGCGCTGGTCGCGGCTTTTCAGCAGTTTTCTGCACCAATATGGGAAAGACCCTCGACTACGTGGATGGCATGAATCGCCTATGAGCAAGAAACCATGCAGAAGGAAAATGCGACGGGAAGGACTAGAGACTCACGTCTAGAGACGAAAGTTTAAGTCAACCAGCAAACCGAGAGTCGCGCTCAAACCCCGCCAAAAACGGCCTCGCGCCGCGTCTCGATCCTTAGACAGTGTGCAAGAACTTTCATTCTTGACACCCAGCAGGACCGGGCTAGAATAGCCGCACGATCTCCTCATCCCCCCGAGGAGTAACGCTAGATCGGGTGGTTTTCCCTCAACGCTGCTGACCCAGAAAGCCGTTTAAAAGGCACGGTTGAGTTGCGAGATCATCCATCGGAATACCAGGTTTCTTGTTCATCGTAGCTTTTTGCTGTACCCAGGAACGTCTGTTTTTCCTGCGTACCTGCCATCTTGAACCACGCATGGGAGGGATTCCGTCTGTCACTACGAAACCCGGTTCTTAGCGCAATAAAGATGAGAGATCTGCATATAGAAGAATCTGCGCACAAAAGAAATGGATAACTAGATCACAGGAGCTACTATGCAACGCACTCTTTCGACCGCGGTTGTGGGTTTCTTGTTGAGTTTGGCAGCGGTACTTCCGGCCATCGGCCAGGATGTTTCCTCCAGCCCAGGTTCGCTGAGCTTCTCCAATACCTATGTTGGAAAGGTGACTGGCTCCAAGGTGCTCACGATTACGAACATACAAAAGTCAGGAGCCGCGATCATCAATACCGTCGGCTTCTCCTGCGCGGGCTATGGTATATCTTCCGGAGTCGCTCCCACTTCTCTGGCTAAGCCCGGCGACATCACGCACTACTCCATATTCTTTCAGCCTCTCGCGGCCGAAGCTTATGACTGCAACTTTGTCATCACCATGTCAGATTCGACGGTGGTGAACGTCCCCTTGACCGGAACCGGTTTGGCACCCCAGACAACAGTGAGCCTGAGTGGAACTTCGTTGTCTTTCCCCAATCAGGCAGTTGGATCCACCAGCGTCGCTCAGACCTTTACCATCAACAATACCGGCAACGCCAGCATCAATCTGAACACGATTACCATCTCGCCAGCCGATTTCACCACCAACGCCATCACACTGCCTTACTCCATAGCGAAGGGCGGCAGCCTGACAGTATCGGTCTACTACAGTCCGAGCCGAATCACCTCCGAGACCGGCAACATCGACCTTACTTACAACGAAATCCCCGACAATGGCGTAAGCATCTCAGGCAATGGAGTAGCCGCAAAGTCGCTCGCGATTGCTACCAACGGGACCTTGCCTCAAGCCACCGCGTCGGCCGCATATGAAGCCACACTGACTACAAGTTCAGGAACCGGGCCATTTACCTGGACCATGGCCAGCGGTACGACCTTGCCTTCTGGCCTGACTCTTTCGAGCGCTGGCGTAATCAGCGGCACACTTTCTTCCAGCGTAGCCCCGGGAACCTACACCTTTTCCATTCAGGTGAAGGGCTCCAAGCCCAACACCGTCAAGAAGACGTTCACCCTCGTCGTTTACGCCAACATGGGAGACAGCTGCAACAATCTCTCGTGGGATGTTGCCGGCACCTCAACGCCGATTCAGGCTCTCACTGATCTCGGCACCGGAACCTACGAGGGTGAAGAAGGTGGCTTGTACCCCGATGGCGCCAACGTTTATCCCTCGGCTCAGTATGCATATGGGTTGAGCCTGGCGCAGAGCATTGGGCCTCTCAGTTCGACTGGCCAGCCTGATCCGACCGGAAAATATGTTCTGCTCGCGCTCGGCGAATCCACCGCTCAGAACGAGTTCAACCGATTCCTTCCGATCGCCAACTCTGATCCCGAGAAGAATCCTAACCTGGTGATCGTCAACGGAGCGCAGGGCGGCGCAACGCCCAACGAGTTCGTGAGTTCCAGTTCCTATTACTGGTCCACGATCCTCAATAACTATCTCCCGCAAAACGGAGTAACTCCCGACCAGGTGGTTGCTGTTTGGATCGAAGATACGGATTCGATTAAGACCGGAACCTTCCCCTCCGATATGACCACGATGCAGGCCGAGTACGAAACTCTTGCGCAAGACGTGCTCACCAACTTCCCGAACGTGAAGCTGATGTACTGGTCTTCGCGCGTCTACGGAGGCTTTTCCAACGGACTGGTCGATCCAGACGATCCCGAGCCTTACGCGTTCGAAGCGGGCTACGCTGTGAAAAACGCTATCGGAGACCAGCTCAACGGCAACGCCAACCTTTGCGATGGTTACAACGGTTGCTCGCCCATCCTGGCTCCTTGGATGGCTTGGGGCCCATACTACTGGGCCAACGGAATGCTGGGCAGGGCAGACGGCCTCGAGTGGGATTGCGAAGATTTCTCCGCCGACGGCACCCACCCATCCTCCACCTTCGGTCAGTTGAAGGTGTCCACCCAGCTCCTGCAGTTCCTCAAGACCGACGAAACCGCGACGCCCTGGTACCTGGCTCCCGGCGCCGCCAATATTCGCAAGCACTAGAAAATTAAATAGTGCGATTGCCGGCCCTGTCTTTCAATTCTTTCAGGAGACAGGGCCGGCGCTTTTTGGCGCCTTTTATTTTTTATCTCGACTTCGAGTCCTGAATGAAAACGCATGCGCCAATTGTCTTAGTTTCGCCCCTTCCCAAAAGCTAATACTCCTTTCGCATTATTGACCTCTCGCCCCGCGTCCCTATAATCGCCGAACTTTAGATTCTGTGGGATCTCGCTACACCTGCTGAGTTGCTACTGCTGTCAGGGATGTTCTTCGTCCCAAGCGTCAATTGCGATTCGAGAGGAAAAATGGGGAAATGCGCGAGTAGTCTGAGGGAATGTCTGTTCGTACTTCTGGCAATCGTTGCCGTTTTCAACCTCGTAAGCGTAAATCTAGCCGCACAGCAAATCACGGCAGGCATTCGCGGAACCGTGATCGATCCCAGCGGAGCGATTGTCCGGTCGGCATCTGTGACCGCAAAGCAGATCGAAACCGGATTGACGCGGGTTGCAGTCACCGACCATCAGGGAGAATACGTGCTAGTCGAACTTCCCATCGGGCATTATCAGTTGGAGGTTCAGGCCAAAGGTTTCCGGAGGTACTTGCGGCAGGGAATTTCTTTGGATGTCAACGAAACAGCGACGATCAGCATTCAGCTAAAACTTGGCGCGGAGTCGCAGCAAGTCGAAGTGAGCGCGGACGCTGCCCTCGTGCAAAGCACGGTCAGCAGCCTTGGGCAGACCGTGATGGAGCGCGAGATTCTCGACCTTCCGCTCGATGGACGCAACTTTTCTCAGTTGGGATTGCTTCAGCCCGGCGTCGTGCCCTTGACTCCCGGACTGCTCGAAGCCGGCGGTCCGGCCCGCGAGAACCAGGCTTACGCCGTCGACGGGCAACGACCAGAATCGAATAATTTTCTGATCGACGGCGCAGACAATGTCAGCTCAGTAGACGGCGGCTTCGTTCTCAAGCCGCCAATTGACGCGATTGCTGAATTCAAAATTCTCAGCCATAACGCGAATGCGGAGTTCGGACGCAACACCGGCTCGACCACCAATATCGTCACGCGCTCCGGATCCAATTCATTTCATGGAGCCGCCTGGGAATTTCTGCGCAACGATGCGATGGATTCATCCGACTACTTCACACAAAGCGTTCAGCCTTTGAAGCAGAACCAGTTCGGCGCCACCTTCGGCGGGCCGATAGTCAAAGACAAAACTTTTTTCTTCGGATATTACGAAGGCTTCCGCAACCGGCAGGGTGAAACCGTTCCAGCGACCGTGCCCTCCGACGACGAGAAGACGGGCAACTTTGCCGAGCTGTGCACCTCCATCGGAGCGACCATCGACCCGACCTCCGGTATGTGCAGCAACCCCGCGGGGCAATTGACGTTTTTTGGACAGCCGGTGCCATTCAACCAGATGACAATCGTCACCCCCATCGATCCGGTCGCTGCAAATGTTTTGCCTTTTTTTCCTTCGCCCAATGTTGGAGAGAATGGATTCATCGCCACGCAAACTCTAAGCGAGAACAACAATCAATTCGGAGTGCGGCTGGATCATTACCTTACCCGCGCGGATAATCTAAATTTTCGCTACATGTATAGCAGTGGTCCAACCACCGACCCTCTTTCGCCGGTGGGCGCCAACGTCCCAGGCTTTCCGGTCGGTGAATATGATCGCGCACAGAACTTCGTAACGCAGCAGACGCACATCTTTTCGCCCACGACCATCGGCGTCGCGCGTTTTTCTTTTCTGCGCAATACGTTTTTACTGGATGAACACCTAAACCATGAATCGCCTGCGGATTTTGGTTTTCAGTACGCTCCCACGCTGCCTTCAGCCTCGGGACCGCCGTTTATCCAGGTCGGCGGCTACGCATCGGTAGGCGATCCCATCACTGGACCGCGCAACACGTATCAAAATACATTCGATGTCTCTGGCTCTCTGAGTTGGGTGCACGGTCGCCACGAATTTAAATTTGGCGGTGGCTACCGGCGCGACCAGATCAATGCATTGCAGGGCATTGCCACCAACGGCTTTTTTGTATTCGCCGGCATCCCCTCATACGAGGACTTCCTCTACAACGACGGTTTTGCCAACTATCTTTCGGGCAATCCAGTTGTCTTTCTGCAAGGCGGCGGAAACTTTGCCCGCGAAATTCGAGATCGGGCCCTCGATGCTTACGCCCAGGATAATTACAAGGTCACACCTAGCCTGACCTTGAACATGGGATTGCGTTGGGAACTCCCGTTTCCCTCCACCGAGAACCATAACGAGGTGAATCTCTTTGTTCCGGGAGCGCAATCGCAGGTGATCCCTAACGCCCCGCCGGGCTTGCTGTATCCGGGCGATCCGGGCGTCCCGGCGGGATTGATTCCAACGCAGAAAGCAGCGTTTGCTCCGCGCTTCGGCCTTGCCTGGGATCCCCGCGGCGACGCGAAGACCGTGGTGAGTGTCGCTTACGGAATTTTCTACGAGCCGTACTACACGGGCGAAGGCGGCCCACTGCAGGATCCCGTCAGCGCGCCTCCGTATCTGAAGACACTCCAGTTAGGATTTCCCATCAACTCATTTGCCAATCCGTTTTATTCTCCGGATCCTTTCGGAGTGCCCTTCCCAGAGCCCATGACGTTACTGGTGGTCTCGCGCAATCTACACTTACCCTACGCACAGGATTGGAATCTGAATATTCAACATTCGTTTGGCACGGACTGGCTACTTCAAGTTGGCTACGTCGGAACCACGGGAGTGAGACTTCCTCGATTCATTGAAGGGAATCCGGCGGTCTACTATCCCGGCGTGGACACCACCAGCCCCGGCTGCACGCCTCCGGCGCCGTCTTGTCCCATCTCCACCGAAAATAACGTGAACAACCGTCGCCTCTATTCCGGATGCACCCTGGCGGACCCGCCGTCGAGTTGCATCTATGGCTCGATTGGTGAGATCGCCAGCGTGGCGAACTCCAGTTATAACGCGCTGGAAGCCAGCCTGCGCAAGCGCTTCAGCCACGGACTGTCATTTCTCGCTTCTTATACGTGGTCGCATTCCATCGATGACGTCTCTTCTTTCAACATCACGGGATCGGCTTCGCAGCCCGTGGCAGGCGAGAACGATCTAGCGCAGAACCCCTTCGATCTCGCGGCCGAGCGCGGGCCGTCCATGTTCGATGCGCGCCATCGCCTCGTGTTGAGTTACCAGTGGAGCCTTCCTTTCTTGCAGCATTCGAGTAACTGGTACGGAAAGGTTTTTGGCAACTGGCAGTTGAACGGAATTTTCACGGCCATGAGCGGCACGCCTTTCACAGTGTTCGATTCGAATGATGTTTCGCTGCAAGGGCAAGCGCCCGAGATTTCCGGATTTTCCAGCAATCGCCCCAACGTAGTGGGCAATCCAAATTCCGGACCGCGTACTGCGGCCGAATGGTTTAACGTGAAAGCGTTTCAAGCAATCACCCAGGACCCAAATTCTCCGGTCGAGCAGTTTGGGGACGAGGGCCGCAACGCAGTGCTGGGCCCGCGATACGTGGACTGGGACTTCTCGGCGTTCAAAAACATTCGGCTGACAGAATCAAAAGAACTTCAATTCCGCGGTGAATTGTTCAATGTGCTGAACCACACGAATTTCCGCTTGCCGGTGAGTGACATCGAATCGCCGACCTTCGGCCAAATCCAGTCAGATGTCAGCCCGCGCGTGATCCAGGTGGCGCTGAAGTTTCTCTTTTAAATGCTAAAGCCAAGTCCATTCCTTCGCAGGCTCCTAATCCGGCTTCTACTCGGGCTGGCAATTGCCTACGCCTGTTTCGGAGCGTACATCTGGTGGGCGATGCGCCAGCCTCCTGAGACCTTCGGCCGAGTGATGGCGAAAATGCCTGGCCCCGTCGTCTTCATGTTGTTCCCGTTTGAAACATTGTGGATCCACGCGCGTGCGGGAGGCCTGCATGTGGGAGATCGAGCACCGGACTTCTCCCTGCTCAAAGTGGACAGGAGCGAGCGGGTTCAGCTTTCCGTCCTAAACGAACGACAACCGGTGGTGCTGGTATTCGGAAGCTACACCTGACCGCCGTTCCGGCGGGAGGTTCCCGCACTCAACAAGCTTTACCGGCAGTATCGCGATCGGGTCGCTTTTCTGGTCGTTTATATTACTGAGGCGCATCCCAGTGACGTTTGGCAGATGGAGAGCAATATCAAAGAGAAAGTCGTTTTTGCAAGCCCGAAAACGGAAGAAGACCGCGCGTTCATCGCCGGAACCTGCGTTCGAAAGCTCGCCCTTGAGCTTCCGGCGGTGCTTGACGAGTTCGGCAACTCGACCGAACAAGCTTATACAGGCTGGCCGGACCGCATTTACCTCATCGATACGCAAGGCCGCGTCGCCTACAAGAGCAGACCCGGACCGTTTGGCTTTAAGCCTGACCAATTGGAGGCAGCCCTTTCGCGGGCCTTCCCTGCGCGAGAAAAATAAGTTAGCCGTTGCGCTTGGACGGACGAATGCGTCCGTCCCCACACGAGCCTCATGATTTACTTTACGGTTTCGGTGAAGACCGCTGGCGACAGACTGCCATAGGTCGCGTCGATGGTCACGGTTCCGGCTTGCGATCCTGTGGTGTAAGTCACTGTAACCTGGCCGATGGTGCTGGTTACGGGCGCCGAATTGCTGAAGCTGCCACCGGCGCCGTTGTCGGTGAAGTTCACCGTAAGGCCTGAGATGCCGTTTCCGTATTGGTCAGTCACCGATACGATGAGAGTCTTCGGCAATTTGTTCTTGGGATTCGCCGACTGGTTATTGCCTTGAATAATGTTCGTCAAGGCTGGGCTGGCCGGCGTCGAATTCTCGGTGATCTTCAGGCTCACAGTTCCATCCTGCGCGGTCACGGTGAGGGCCTTCGCTACCGTGGGCAGGGTGTACATGGTGCTGGTTTCGCCGTTTGTACCGGTGATTCCGGGGTTCGGATTGAAGGTGCCACCGACGCCGTCGTTGAACGAAATCGACGTACCCGACACCAAATTCCCCGCCGCATCCTTGGCTTTCACCACGATGGGGTTGGGCAGAGTGGTTCCGACGGTCCCAATTTGTTTGCTGCCCGAGATCAGGCTGAGCGATGCCACCGGCCCAACCACGCTGGTCTCGGTGAAAGTTGCAGAGGCGTAGCCAGCGCTCGTCCCTGTTATCGTAACGGTCTGTGGAGTCTTCGGTAACGTGTAGGTGGTTGTGGCTACACCGTTAGTACCAGTGGTTGCCGTGGGGTTGCTGAAAACGCCGCCCTTGCCGCCGTCGCTGAAAGTAACGTTCACGCCGGGAATAACGGCTCCGGTGTAGGGATTGTTGGCTGTAACGGTGAGCGCTATCGGCAATGCGGTGCCTGCGGCGCCAGTCTGACCATTGCCTGCGGTGGCAGCGATATCTGGAAACAATCCGTAAACCGCGAGCTGCGTCTGAGTGCCGGCATAGACTTTGCCGTTGGCAATGGTCGGAGTGGCAAAGTGCGTGACCGTCCCTAACGTATCGCGGCCGCCCGAAGCCTGGCCAGAATTGTAGAGCTGGAACAGAGCCGTAGCGTCATAGGCGGAGAGCAGCGGAACATTGCTGACATTCTGTACGAGCCAGACAATGCCGTTGCTGGTTCCGTTGGATGAGACTTCGGGAAGTCCGTACGTAGTCAGCTTGCTCGTGGTCTGGCCGAAGGCCGTGAGAGCGCCATTGGCCAGCGAATACGACCGCAGGTAATCTCCGTGAGAGAGAAAGTACACGAGAGAGTCAGTGCCGTTGTTCCAGTACAAAGGACTGCCGTGATAGTACTCGGCGAGCGCTCCAGGAATGTACTGAGGGATCTGGGAATTGCTGGTTGTGTTGTAGCCGCCCATGCTGTCCGTGTTTATGAGGTAGATGTCTCCGCGCTTGCCAGCCGTGACTATCAAGTTCGGGTAAGCGCCGGTGGTTTGCGGCGGAAGAAGAGTCATGGCGCCGGATCCCAAGTCCATATCATCGGCGGCCAGAGTGGACTGGTCAAAGGGCGTGAAAGAATCAGCGACAGTGAATCCGCCGGGGCCGAGGGTCAGCTGTAGCAGGCTATCGCCGAGATCGAAGATGTTATCGCCAAAGTCAAAGAGCCCATTCGCCGTCGAAATATAGATATTGCCGGCGCTATCGGCGGAGGGACCGACGCCGCTTTGCCAGATCGAGCTGCCGTAGTTGTTATCCGGCTGCATGGTCATGACCGCCAATTGTTGCAGAGTAGAAGCGCTGTAGGCGAAGAGCCAGCCGCGGGCGTTCAAGTCGCAGCCGTTCGATCCGAATCCGATAAAGAGGTTGCCATTCGATTCCAGCAAGGCTGGCCGCTGGAGCTGGTTCTTGACGGTGAAGGTCAAGGTTCCGACGGTGGCGCTGATCGGAGTCGGGCTCCCGGATATTTCGTACCCGGTCGTGACATCGAGGGCATGCAAGTAGAAATAGTAAGTTCCCGATAGAGCCGTCTTTGCAACCACGTACAGAGTTCCGCTGGTGGGATCGATGACTGGCGTTCCCAGAATTCCTATTTCGTTCAATCCCGTCACGCCACCGCAGCCTTGAACTGCCATGGTCACAGTGGTTGCACCGGTGGGATAGAGAAGACTGGTTTGCCAGAGCAACGCGCCCGTATCGGCATCAATCGCAAACACACTATCATGCTCGGTAGCGACGAAAGCCACGTTATGGGTGATGCCATTAATGGCCAGGCCATACATGTACAAGGGCTGCGCGGACACATAGCCATCCACGTTGTACGCGAAAAGCTTTCCGAATTGATTCGCGTTCACGTTGGTGTCCGAGAGCAGGGTTTCGCTGGTGTTTTGCCCATCGCGCGAGATGTCATACTTGTTGGTGAGCACGCTCACTTGCGCGGCTGCTTTGGGGAAGCACACCATCAATGACAGCACGGCCAGTATCGCGACAGCGCCGAGCGTCTTAAAGAAACGATAAGAAATCAACGTAGCCTCCTCCAACAAAGCTGCTGCTGCGTGCGAACGGTAACTGGGAGAGAATCGTCGGCAAAAGTGCTCAATTGTCCAGTCCCTTCTCATCACTTCACCGTCACCGTAAAATTGACCGGCCCCAGGGTTGATGTCGTCGCTGAGATGGTTACCTTACCCGCTTTCGTTCCACAGGTATAGGTAACCGAAGCCTCACCGTTGGTACCGGTTACCGGCTCGGTGGTGGAGAACGTTCCTCCCGCGCCGTTGTCGGTGAAGGTAACGGTTACGCCCGTGATTGGATTCTGGTACTGATCGGTTACCTTCACGACCAGCTTGTTAAGCAGCGCCTTGCTGGGCTGCCCTTGCTGGTTGTTACCCGAGACGATCTCGAGTATTGAGGCCGGGTCGGCCACCGAGGTTTCGGTCACGTTGGCGAATGCGCTGCCGTCCGCGCCGTTTACGGCGAAGGTCTTCGCGGCGGTGGGAAGCGTGAAGGTAGTGCTCGCCTCTCCGTTGGTGCCGGTAATTGCCGGATTCGGAGAGAACGTGCCTCCCAGGCCGGAGTCTGAGAACGTAATCGGAGCGCCCGCCACGGCCTTGCCCGAAGCATTCTTGGCCTTGAGCACGATAGGCAACGGCAATGTAGATCCTACTGTCCCAGATTGCTTCTGACCCGAAACCCCCGTGATGTTGGTTACCGTTGGGGTGGAAGTTTCGGTGAAGGTCGAGGGCGCATAACCGCCTGAGCCGGTTGCCGTGATGGTAATGGTTTCCACGCTCGCCGGCAGAGTGTAAGTGCTGGTTGCAGTGCCGTTGGTTCCGGTGACCGAGGTTGGCGTGCTAAAGGTTCCGCCTGCGCCGCCGTCGCTGAAGGTCACGCTTACCCCGGATTCAGGAAGGCCGTTGCACGAGGCTACTGCTGAAAGTGCTAAGGGTAGCGTGGTGCTCTCCATGGCGCTCTGGTTATTGCCGGCGGTCGTCGTCATGGCGCAGGTGGCGGCCGTCTCGGTAAACGTTGCCGACGTGTAGTTGGCGCTGGTGGCGTTGATGGTGACAGTTTTCGCAGTCGACGGCAGAGTGTAAGTACTGGATGCGATGCCGTTCGAGCCTGTCGTGGCGGTTGGGCTGCCGAAGGTCCCGCCGGCCCCGTTGTCGGTGAAGCTGACGCTGAGTCCTGAGACTGGGCTGCCGTCACTCGACGCAAGCACGGTCAGAGCAACCGGCAGAACGTAGCCAACGCTGCCTGTTTGATTGTTGCCGCCATTGGGGCTGAGCGCGAGAGTGTCAGCGATTTCCGTGAAATTTGCCGACGTATAACCCGAACTGCTGGCGGTGACGGTCACGGTTTGCGCCGTCGATGGCAGGGTGTATGTGCTCGAGGCAGTGCCGTTCGAGCCCGTAACCACGGTTGGAGTTCCGAACGTTCCTCCCGCTCCGTTATCGACGAAGGTGACGCTTACGCCCGCGACAGGAGTGCCGTTATTGGTTGCCGTAACGAGGAGCGCTGTGGGCAGGGTGGTGCCGGTGCCGCCGCTCTGGTTGTTGCCTCCGGTGGCCGCGAGGGCGAGTGTGACTCCGGTCGAAGTCGCGGTTTCGGTGAATGTTGTTGAAGTATAGCCGGAACTGCTTGCGGCGATGGTGACGGTTTGGGCCGCGGGCGGCAGAGTGTAAGTAGTGGATGCGGTTCCGTTGCTGCCCGTAACGACTGGCGATGGTGGGTTGAAGCTTCCGCCTACGCCGCCATCGCTAAAGCTCACGCTCACGCCGGAGTTCCCGATGCCCGAGTTCAGATTCGAAGCCAGGACGCTGAGTGCGGTGGGCAGAGCCGTGCCGACATAACCACTCTGATTGTTGCCGGCGGTCGCAGTGAGACCCAACACTGGCGCCAGATACCACGGCACGGTCGTGGCGTCGGTTCTCAGGAAGTTGAGCAATTGAGTCGCGACCTTCAACTGACCAAAGAAGGTCGAGGGATGGGTTCCATCGAATGAGAAATCTTCGCAATCCCACACCAAGCCGTCACTACGTCCGAGCATACCGTTCGACCAATAGTAGGGACCCCAGGACATCCACGGTGCCACTACCGGACCATCCGCCGGGTTGTAGTTTAGATTCGCATTGCCGTTGAGCTGGTCGCCGATCGCCCACTTCACGGCGTACCCGACTTCGTACGCGTAGGGTTCAGGGTTATCGGGACTAGCCAGGCCGTTGGAGTAGCCGGCATAGACGCGCGACGAGAAATAGACCATCTTCAGATTCGGAAACAGAGTCAGCATGGTCTGCATCAGCGTCTCGTACTCAGACTGCAAGGTGGTGACGTCGCTCGGGAACGTTCCGGTGGCAATTCCGTCGGTGTCTTCCAACCAGATAACGACGACCTGATCGGCGGTCACGCCATTCTGCGGAAGATAGTTTTCGAGCACCGTCGTCCAATACGCGGAAGTCGTGCTGGTAAGAGTGTTTGGAGTGGCTCCGCCCTGCGCTCCGTTGACGATTACAAGATTCGGATTCTTTGCCGGATCGGCATTGGCGATAGGCAGGAAGCGGTTAAATTCGTTCTGCGCGGTCGATTCGCCGATCGCCATGAAAACGTACTTGCCGGTAGGGTCGGGTGCGCCCGTGGAACTGAGGGGCTGAATCGCATCCGCGAGGCCAATGCCATAAGAGGTCTGCGCGGAAGGCCGCGCGTTGCTGCCGTTGGGATAAAGTCCGCCTTCGTACTGACCTTCAAACTCGCCCGTGCCCAGGTCGGTAAGCGCGACCATCGGAGTATTCAGTACAGGATCGTTCCATGAAATATCGTTACAGCTTTCGTTGTAACTGGCTCCAATATAGGCATACACGGAGATGGTCAACGAACTGGTGGCCGTCGCACCGTTAGAAGTGTCTGTAACCTGAACGGTGAAAGGATAGCTGCCAACCGCGACTGTTGAAGCGACGGTTCCTGTGATCTCGCCGGAACTGGAAAGGGTGAGTCCCGAAGGCAGCGAAGATCCGGAGGCAACGCTCCATGTATAAGGTCCAACGCCGCCGCTGGTTGTTAGAGCAGCTTCGTAGGCATAGCCCTGCGTAGACTGCGGCAACGTGGGATTGGTGGCGACTTTTAAGGTAGTGGCCGCAGTGCCATTGCCGGTGAGCGATACGCCGTTGTCTGGAAGGGCGTCATAGTCCAGATCCAACACGCCTGTTTCAGAGATAACCTGGCTGGGCGTGTAGTACACCGAAAGCGTGAGACTGGAATTAGCCTTTATGGCGTAGGGAAAAGTGACGGTGTTGGTAGTGAAACTTGGCGGCGCGATGTTAATCGCTTCCAGATTCAAGGTTGCGCTACCGTTGTTGGTGATCGTCACGGTTTGCGCGGCGCTCGTGCTGCCCACACTCTGGTTGGGAAAACTCATCGAGGACACGTTCAAACTCGAGGACGCTGTGGTCGCTAAACCCGTGCCCGTGACCGGGACGTTCAGGACGAACCCATCCAGCATGGTGAGCACAAAGTTACAACTTTCCGCGATGGCGGAGTGCGGCTGAAAGAATATCGAATAGTGGGTCAGGGTCTGCGTTTGGCCCATCTGAAAAGGTACGGTGCCGGACGCGATGCCCCAATCTCCTGAGGAGCCGGTGGTGCAGGAAAACGCAATCGTCTCGATATAGAGCGTGCCGGAGCTGGTGTTGTTGTAGATGGTCAGCGTCTTGTTGCCGCTGGCTTTTCCGACGTAGGTGTTCGCGAAGGTCCAGGAACTCGGTACGGAACAGATTTCTCCCGATCCGGCCGGGCAGTTTGGGTTTTGGGCGTGAGCGGCGGTGCTGGCGATGGTGGCGAGTGCAGCCAGCAGGAGAGAATTCAAAATGACGCGCGAGATGCGGTGCATGCTCAAGGCCATAAGCCCCAACTCCTTCAATTGACAAGTCTGACTTGTATTGCGGGGGAAAAACCTGGCCTCAGCTGAAGCCTGCTAATACGTCTTTCACTCTTGTCTGCAGAAAGTTATAGCCGCGCACTGACGTAGGAATTGATCTCGCAGTTCAACTGAATCTCCTGGAACCGCGGGATAGTCCAAGTCATGCCGTAATTGTCCCTCAGACAAATTTCGGTGATCCGGCCGCGTAGGATAGGGGGAAATCCAGCGACTGGGGCTCGCCAGCGCCGTTGGAATCTTCGTTATTGTCCGGTGTGCTACAAGTCCTGTCAAGGATGAAAGTTCTTGCATACTGTGGAAGGTCGGGTATTTCGGTAACAAGAGTATGCAGGATCTTGCACACTGTGGGACGGAATGCTTGACTCAGTTCAATGTGTGATTACTTCGCTGTTGCCCCTTGCCACACACGGCAATCCCTAAAGGTCCCGAGAGATTCTTAGATGGAGACAGCTGCCTCGTCCGTCCCGCCGTGCGAAGCGAGGCGCGTCCATCGCACCGGCCGCACCACTGAAAGACACGCCGTTGACCCCGCTCCCGCGCCCCTGCTACCGTCATATGTTTGCCTGCACCTCATGGAGATTCCTTATGCCTGCCATCAAGTTTCGCGGTGTCGATTTCATCCAGTTCGATGCGCTGCTCACCGAAGAAGAGCGCCTGGTGCGCGACACTACGCGCCAGTTCATTGAAGACAACCTTATTCCGATCATCGAAGAGTGCAACCGCGCCGGCCGCTTCCCGCGCGAACTGGTCAAGCCCATGGCCGATCTCGGCTTCTTCGGCGCGTCGCTGAAAGGTTACGGCTGCGCCGGCATGGGCAACGTCGAATACGGGCTGATGACGCAGGAACTCGAGCGCGGCGACTCCGGCGTGCGCAGCTTCGTCAGCGTGCAGTCCGGACTTTGCATGTACCCAATCTACGAATTCGGCAGCGAAGAGCAAAAAGAGACCTGGCTGCCTCCGATGCAGAAAGGCGAAAAGCTCGGCTGCTTTGGGCTGACTGAGCCCGGTTTCGGCTCGAACCCCGGAGGAATGAAGACACGCGCGCGCAAAGTTGGCAACGAATACATTCTCAACGGCGAGAAGATGTGGATCACCTCCGGCACCATCGCCGACGTCGCAGTGATCTGGGCCAAAGTTGAAAACGAAAACGACAAGATTCGCGGATTCCTGGTTGAAAAGGATCGTCCCGGTTTCACCTCGCAGGATGTCCACGGCAAATGGTCGCTGCGCGCATCAGTAACATCGGGCCTATCGTTGCAGGATGTTCACATCCCCGAAGCGAACTTGCTGCCGAAAAGCGGTGGGCTGAAATCTCCGCTGATGTGCTTGAACCAGGCGCGCTACGGCATCGCCTGGGGCGCGATCGGCGCGGCCATGTCGTGCTACGACTGCGCCCTGCAGTACGCCATCTTGCGCAAGCAGTGGCGCGATCAACCCATCGCCTCGCATCAGCTAGTGCAAGACAAACTCACATGGATGATCAGCGAAATCACCAAAGCACAATTGCTAGTGCTGCAAGTCGGCCGACTAAAAGATGCGGGCAAAGCGGAGCACCAGCACATCTCGATGGCGAAGCGCAACAATGTCTGGATGGCGCTCGAATGCGCCCGCCTGTCGCGTGACATCCTGGGCGCCAACGGCGTAGCCGACGACTATCCCATCATGCGGCACATGATGAACCTCGAATCAGTGAAAACCTACGAAGGCACGCACGACGTGCATTCGCTCATCATCGGGCAGAGCATTACGGGGATTGACGCGTTCTAGATGTTCTTGACCGTTTCGCGTTTTGAGAAGTATAATGTTCGCAGATTGCGAACTCGCGAGGACGGCATTGCACGTAATCAGCCGCAAGAAGCTTAAGGACGCGGCCGCGCGGCACCGGGAACTTGAAGTTCCTCTTGACGCGTGGTTTCGGATTGCAAAGAAGACTGAATGGAAAAATCTGGCAGACATACGGAAGACTTTTTCGAATGCGGACGCCGTCGGGAAGTGGACAATCTTTAACATTAAAGGCAATCGGTACCGGCTGATTACCGAAATCAATTATGCCTTTGGTCGAATCTACATCCGGCATGTTTTGGCACATGCCGAGTATGACCGGGGAACTTGGAAACTATGAGCGCGACCGCTGTCCGATCTGAATATGCAGCTTTGCTTTCTATCACCTTGCCGGCCGTGATTCGCAGCGAGGCTGAGAACAACCGTTGCCTCGCTCTGCTGGAGGAGTTGGACAGCAAAGGTAATAAGATGACTGCCGCCGAGCGGCGCATGGCTGAACTCCTTACCTTGCTCGTCGAAGATTTTGAGGAGAAGCACTACGCGTTCAAGGCAGCCAGCCCTGTGGAAGTCTTGAACGAACTGATGCGGGCGAACAATCTGAAACAGAAAGACCTATTGGACGTTTTCGGGACACCCAGCATCGTCTCCGAGGTCCTGCATGGAAAGCGGCAACTAACCACGGAACACATTCGACGTCTCAGTCGGCGATTCCACGTCTCACCAGAAGTCTTCATCTAATACAAGTGACATAGCGCCCGCTAAGAAGTTCGACGCCGCACGCGAGCAGCGATCTTTTTGGTTTCAGAATCGGCCCACGCCCGCTTCTCGTCATTCATCGCATTGGCACGCTCGTTGATATCGGCCGCGGTGCGTTCAGCAAGGTTCGTAAGCCTAGCCCGGATATCGGCTTCCACTTCAGCACGGTGAGCGTCCCACCACGCTGCTTCCTTTGCCTCGCTCGAGAACTTGGGAATCACCATTCGGAGCAACTTGGCCTTTGCCATACGTCGAGTCTAGCCTGTGCTCGGCCCTGCGAAAAATGAATTTCCTCTCACGCGGTCGGTTTATCCCGCGGCGGTTCCACGGCTGTAAATTCCTGCGCGAAGCGCTGACTGTAGTTTTCTAGCAGCGACTGCACGCGCTGCTGATCGGTCGAGCGCAGAATTAATCCGGCATGGTGATGCTTCTTGATGCGCAAGTACACTTCCGGATCGTTGTATCCCGAAGTGTCGGGCTCGTCCTGCCGCGCCAGCGATAGAATCACTCCCGCATACTCTTCGCGCGCCGGAGGCAGCTGGTATCTTCCATGTTCGCCAGCAATCTCAATGCGCGCCCACTCGCGCCACAGGTTGATCCCCGTAGCCGCCTCGACCATTTCGTTGATGTATGCGCCGCCTACGCGTGCTGCGCACTCCAGAAAATAAAAGTGCCCATCGGCATTTGCCTTGATAAATTCGGCATGTGACACGCCTCGCAGCAATCCCAGCGCGGCAATCAGATCGCGATTGATCTCGCGCAAAGCTGCATCCTCCTCGCTTTTTCTCGGCACCGTGAATGAGGTGAAAACTCCGCCACCCTGGGCCACATTCATCGGTGGCTTGCCATACTTGCTTACGTTGGCAAAGACCACTTCGTTTTCTGAAACTACGGAGTCCACGTGGTAGACGGCGCCCGGAACAAACTTCTCCAGCAGGAACGACGACTGCTTATCGCCCAGTTGTTCGAGCACCGGCCACAACTCTTCGGGGGCATGAATCTTCTTGATCCCGATCGCCGAAGCTTCCTGTCTCGGCTTCAGCACCCACGGACCTGGAACATGCTCCAGGTAGTACTGGATGTCGGCCTGATTAAAGACAGGAACGAAATCTGGCACGCGCATGTCGCGATCGAGCGCCCTCATGCGCATGGCCAGCTTGTCGCGGAAGTAGCGCGTGGTGGTCAGCCCCATCCCCGGTACGCGCAGGTGTTCGCGCAGGGTCGCGGCGGTCTCCATGTCGAATTCGTCAAGAGCAACGATGCGGTCGATTTTCCGCGTGCGCGCCAGATGGGTGACGGCATTCACGATGTCAGGAATCGGAAGTTCGGCGGGGATGTAAAAGATGTCATCGAGAATTTCGCGCGGCCAATCGGCATTGCGCAGCTTCTCCGCTGTAAGCAGGAGCAGGCGGCAGCCCTGGCGCTTGCACTCGCGCATGAACTCCTGTCCCTTTTCGTAAGTGGTGATGCACAGAAAGGTGAGTGGCTGCGATTCCGGCATGGGGTCATCTCTAAGCAGGTTGCAGAGAATACCACGACTGCAGCGGACTTGGCATGGAAATTTCCGATTTACTTCTCCGGTTTACTTCTCCAGATAATATTGCACCGAGGTTACGACGCGGACGGTCTTCATCAGGCTGTTGTCGGCCGTAGCGTTGTTGTCGCCCTCTTCGCCGGTGGTGCTGCCCTGATCGGCGGGAAGAATCGAGAACACGCCCTGATTTGCCTGCCGGATCGATCCCACTTTGCTCCCTGAATCGGAAGCGAAGCGCTCCGCTGCCGCGCGGGCATTTCGAGTGGCTTCCGTAATCATGTCAGGTTTAATCGAGTTCAATCCGCTGAATTTGTAGGCCAATCCCTGCCCCTGAGTACTGTTCAGCACGATACCCTTTTGCAGGAGTTGCATAGTCTTCTGCGCCGCAGCCGCCACCTGATCCACTCGCGCTGTTCTCACTGTGATTTGCTGTTCGACAATGTAACGTTGCGGAGCACGGTTCCCGCCTCCATATTCGTTGGCCTGCGTGTCCACCACGCGGACAACGTCCAACTCGATTTCCGAGGACTTGATTCCTTGTTCATCGAGAAACTGCATGATCGCTGTCTTATCGGCATCGGTCTTTGCATACACCGCCGGAAGATTATCTCCGGCTTCTTTGTAGCTCAAAGGCCAAATCACCAGATCGGACTTCACCGTTCGCTCGACGAGCCCCTTCACGCTGACATAGCGGTCGCTGAGACGCGTCGCCTTGATCTGCGCCCCCAGCACCCAGCCTCCGACGATGATGCCAAAGGCAAGCAGCACTCCCAGTACCGCTACGCTACCTTTCAGTTGATTGTTACCGTCCATCGCAGCCTCTGCTTCGTCCACCTGGACCGGTGGAATCAGCCAGCCTGAGTATAGCTCACGAAATCTGGCGCAGGTTATTCGATCCATCGGTGTGAAGCTGTTGACCGAACCCCATCCGATTGATGTATCCGATTGATGTATTTCCATCTTCCGCCGATTGGGGTATAGTCTCAACCCGGCGGACAACCATTTCTTAACCATGCTCGGAGGCCCTTATGGCTACGCAAACTCGTCACGAAGGCAAGGCCCGCAGTTTCGGGGAAAACATTGAAAGCGACCTGGCATCGCGGTTCTTGCGCGTGGTCGAAGTAGCGGCGATTGCCTCGGCTCGCACCATGGGCCAGGGCGAGCGCGATCTCTCTGACCAGGTTGCCACCGAGGCCATGCGTCAGACCATGGACTCCATTCCCATGCGCGGCACCATCGTCATTGGTGAAGGTGAGCGCGACCAAGCGCCCATGCTTTACATCGGCGAGAAAGTTGGCGCCGAATTTCCAGACGGACGTGAAGTTCCCGAGGTCGACATTGCCGTCGATCCGCTCGAAGGCACCAACCTGTGCGCCACCGGCGCGCCCGGATCGATTACCGTCCTCGCCGCCTCCGAGCGTGGAGGCCTCCTGCACGCTCCCGACTGCTACATGGAAAAGATCGTCGTCGGACCGTCCTGCAAAAACGCCGTCGATCTTGACGCGCCCGTGGTTGACAATCTGAAAAACATCGCCAAGAGAATGGACCGCGACGTTGAAGATCTGGTTGTGATCGTGCTCGATCGCCCGCGACACGAGAAACTGATTGCCGATATTCGCGCTGCCGGCGCACGCATCCGGCTGATCGGCGACGGCGACCTTTCGGCTGGCATCGCAGCTGCCGTCATTGGCACCGGAGTGCACGCGGTCATGGGCTCAGGCGGCGCGCCCGAAGGCGTGATCACCGCCGCGGCCATCCGCTGCCTCAACGGGTACATGCTCGGACGACTGGTGGTGAAGCCCGAGCAGGAAGAACGCCTCGCCAAGATGGGCATCAAAGACAAGAACAAAATCTACGAAGCCGAAGACCTCGCTCCCGGCAAACAACTCATCTTCGCCGCCACCGGCGTCACCGAAGGCGCGCTGCTCAAGGGCGTCCGCTTCTTCGGCGAAGGCACGCGGACTTCGTCTGTGATTCTCACGCTGCTCACCGGCAAAGTGCGCTTCATCGAGAGCATTCATTTAGAGAAAGGCCCGGATGTAAAAGTGAGGTTCGCATAAGGATCAATTGACCTAGCCAATTCAATCATCTAGAATAACCATCTAGGTGGATTGTGAAGACTATTGGACTATTTGAAGCCAAGCAAAAGTTGTCAGAACTCGTCGAGCGTGTCAGCACTGGCGAGAAGATCGGCATCACGCGGCGCGGCAAACTCGCCGCCATGATCGTTCCTGTCCGGCCCCAAAAAGGATTGGACGAAATTTGGGCAGACATGGAAGACATTCGCAAACGCGTTGATCGTTCCAAGTTCTCCACGATCAAAGAATTGATCGAAGAGGGTCGTCGTTGAGCCGTTTCGTGCTCGATACGTCGGTCAGTCTGGCTTGGTTTCTCGATCGGCCTGTGCCGCCTCACGCGGTGCAGGTCTGGAACAGTCTCAAGCAGGGATCTCGCGCGGTAGTCCCTCCGCTCTGGCTTCTCGAGATGGCGAATGGGTTTGCCACTGCGGATCGCCGAGGCGCCCTCGCAAGATCTGACATTGATCGGTGTCTGACGGATGTCGACGCGCTGCTGGCCTCTTCAATTGAGTACAGTACTACTGCGATTTCGTTTCAGCAGGCGTTTGCAAGCGCGAGCGGATTCCGCCTCACGGCTTACGATGCCGTATACCTCGAGACAGCGCGGACCGAGCACCTTCCACTCGCCACGTTGGATCGAGCCCTGGCCGATGCTGCGCGAAAGGCCGGAGTCCGTCTGTTCGTTTGAGGTATCCGCTTCTAGAGGCTACTTCAGATACTCCTTCTTAACCTCCTCCGGCACTTTTGGTTCGGGCGGGAAGTCTTGCGAGAAGCCTTTGAACATCGCTACTGCGTTCTCGGCGCGGCGCGTGCCGTCGTGGACCGCGATCTTGTGCGGCTTGCCGGGTTCGTAGCCTTCCCACAGCGACACGCCGGCGTAGGCGCCGTCTTTGCGCAGGACGTAATAGGTCATGTCGACGAAGCGCAGCTTATTCATATCGTTGTTGTAATTACGCACGATGCGCTTGAGCGCGTCCATGCCGGCTTCTTGCGGTGACATGCCATGGCGCATGTTCTCTACGATTGTGTGCGCGCCTGCGACCTTGATGTTTTCCTCGCCGCTGCCGGTCGCTCCAGCGGAACCCACGTCCTGGTCGGTGTAGCAGCCTGCGCCGATGATAGGCGAGTCGCCGCAGCGGCCGGGGAGTTTGAAGCCGAGCCCGCTGGTCGTTGTGCAGCCGGAGATCTCACCTTTCTCATTCAGCGCCGAGCAGTGAATCGTTCCGGTCGGCGGGAATAGCACTTTGTGGATCGCATCGCGGCGCAGCTCAGGCGCGATGCCCAAGTCAGCCGCGTGTTCTTCGAGACGGCGATAGCGCTCTTGCCAGCGCTGCGACTGCGGCTTGCCATCACTCGGCTTCGTGTCGGGAGGCTGCCAGTGCGGGTCGGCGAGGCCTGGTCCCCACCAATCTTCGTTGGAGTGATACTCCTTCCAGAGCAGCCAGACTTTGCGGGAGTGGTCGGTGAGCAGGTTCTCGCGCGGAAAGCCGACGGCGACGGCGAAGCGCTCTGCACCTTCACCGACCAGCATGACGTGTCCGGTGTGCTCGAACACGGCCTTGGAAACGAGCGAGACGTTCTTGATGTTGCGCACACCGCCGACTGAGCCGGCGCGGCGCGTGGGTCCGTGCATGCAGCAGGCATCGAGTTCGACCACGCCTTCTTCGTTGGGAATTCCGCCGAGGCCGACGCTGGTGTCGTTGGGATCGTCTTCGGGTCCCTTAACGACTTTGAGCGCGGCGTCGAGCGTGTCGCCTCCGCTTTTCAGGAAGGCGAATGCATCGTCGAGATAGTTGAGGCCGTTGTGGGCGCAGACGATGATGGGGCGCTTGTGGGAGCCGGACTGTGAGTCGTGTTGCTGCCCGGTTGCGACTTCGGCTTGGGCACGCGTTCCGACTCCGGCGGCGACTGCTCCCAGGACGGACGTCTTTACGAAGTCACGGCGTGAGAATGGCATGAGTTCCTCCTGCTTGTAATAAAGCGGGAAGCATATCACGGCGTGCGCGGGTCCGGGCTTATCGGCTGGTCGAATTTGGCATTGAGAAAATTTTCGCGTCCGATTCGCTTAAATCCTTGGAATCAATGACTTACGTCGGGGTGATCTGCTTAGAGTCCGGCTAAAATATTGATTCTAAATAATTTGCCCGTAAAATATTACGAGCAAAGGAGTTAGTTGCATCGGAATCCTTTAAACTCTTTAGAATCAGCGATGGGATTTCTGTACCGACAGAAATCGCCGGATTTTCGCGGCAAAATCATGTGGGGAAAGGACTTAACCCTGCGATATTCAGTTTTCAAAGAACGGTTTGTTACTGCCTGTGCCGGGGCAATTATGAGGGAGTTTCGAATGGGGCGCAGGTCAGATGTCACAATGGGGCTGTGGAAAAACTATAGAGGATCCGAAAGCTCCGCCGCTCTTTCACGGAACATGTGGATCCGGTGCCCTACCGGCTCGCCATTGTCGTGAGCAAGTTCTGGGCGCGCTCTATCAGATCGTCGTAAGTAAGCACGTCTATCCAGTGAAAATAAGACAATAATCGACGGAGGCGCTTTGGCTCGGCGTTGCTGCTGGTCCTTGATCTGGCCGCTCCACTTCTTCGCCCGATCAGAAGAATTCCTTTAGGCTTGTAGTAGGATCCGTGCAGGTCCTCTAGTAGTTCCTCGCCCGTGGCGTCGTCATGTTGCGTTTGGTAGGAGCTGTTGAAGTATTCCAAGTAGCCCATCAATTGACCTAGCGCTTCCGAGAGGGCTGGCGATATATGGCGACGGCCTCGCGCATCGCTTCTTAACAATACGGCGGACGGCAATTTAATTTCGAGCAAATCGCTCAATCCGTCTATTCTCTTGAGGCGACGATCTGGAATTCCTGATGTCCCGGCTACTCGTACGTCAAGCCGTTCGTACTCCGGACCGAACGCCCAAGGCATTTCTGAGAGCTTCCGTTGAATTTCGAGTTCGTCCACGTCGGTTTTATCCACTAGTTGCTTTAGTTCCCCGAGCTGGCCTTCTTTTGCCCTTATTCCGGACTCGGAGAAAACGGCTTTCATGAGTTCCGATATCTCGAGGGGAGTCTTGCCTGCGAGCAGTTCGATTGCTTCGATGATGTTAGCTCGGTCCTTTACTGCGCCAAATTGACTGATCGCGCGCAGGAATTCGCTTTCTTCTCCGATTACAGAAAAACTCTCACTGGGCATCTCTATCTCGCGAAAGAGCTGCAAGAAGGAGATAAGCTTCCAAAATGACTCGTGGCAGTCGCCCAGATCTACGCGGGCCTTTATGCCGTCTACGCCCGGTTCCCCGGCATTCGGAACTCTTAGTATCCTCCTTCCGTCCTCCCTGACCGAGAATTCAAGCCGCGGCGTAAACTTATCGCCCTTCGCGACTAAGGTTACCCTGCATACATAGTTCACTTGTTTCTTGATCGCCAGAACAAATTGCTTGATCTGGCGATGCTCGGCTTTGCCGTAAAACCAGTAGAGGCCATCGACTAGGGCGCGGTTTATCTTCAGGTCGCTGAAGTCATCTTCACCAATCACGAAGTCCCCTGGGTTTTGTCTGCTACTGGGCATCCTGGGAGCTACTCCTCCATCATCCTGAATCCTAGTCCAAGGAAGGGCCAAATGTAAGCAGTTGGTGGGGCGATGCGGTCGTTGATCCTGAAACCTAGATGGTCCGGAAATACTGCTGCGGGAAAAGCAGGTTACTCACCGGGCTTGGCCCCGGTTCGCAATGACAGAGAGTTGAGTGGGGACTTGCCAGCTCTTCCTGGAGGCACAGCCTCAGGAGACTTGCAGGGCGGGGGCATTTTTTTCCGTCGTGTCGGGGCTTTACGACGATCTGCACGTCCTGATCGAGGGCGACGAGGAAGCGCAGAAGGCGCTCCGCGGAGAACTGGCGGAAGTCGCCGCGCGGGGGCTGAAGCCCGGTTGAATTCTCTGGAGCTTTACGCGGCGCTGGAAGCGCCGCTCTTCCACGGCGCGGCGGGCGTTCGTGGAGGACCCTCCGAATGGAGGGACAGGGAGAGTCGAGGTCAAGAATGAAAGCAAGAGCAAGAGCAAAGTCAAAGGCAGCGGACAGGAGTGTCCGCTCCACACGGACGAAAGCAGGTTACTCACCGGGCTTGGCGCCCGGTTCGCAATGACAGAGAGTTGCTTAGCTCCCGGTTCGCAATGACAAAGAGTTGAGTGGCACCCGGTTATCAATGACAGAGAGTTGCGTGGCGCCCGGTTCGCAATTGCAAAGAGTTGAGTGGCGCCCGGTTCGCAATGACAAAGAGTTGAGTGGCGCCCGGTTCGGAGTGACAGAGAGTTGCGTGGCGCCCGGCTCGCATGACAGAGAGTTGAGTGGGGCTTGCTTGCTTTCTGTAGAATGTCGGGGAAAGCTGAATCCTGGTGCGAGGAAGAAGTCGTGACGAAAGCTTCTAAGGTGAAGTCTCCGAATCCATCGAGCGACGGTAAAGGCTCGAAGAAAAAACGCAGTGCTGCGTCTGAGGTTTCGACCGGTAGGCTGACCGAGGAGATGCTGGCGCGCTTTGATTCCCGCGCGGCTGGCTACGACCGCGAGAATCGCTTTTTCGATCAGGACTTCGAAGAATTACGCGCGGCGAAATATCTTGTGCTGCCGGTTCCGGAGAAATTTGGCGGGCCTGGGTTGAATCTAGCCGAAGTGTGCCGCGCGCAACGGCGGCTGGCTTACTATGCTCCGGCGACGGCGCTGGCCGTGAATATGCACCTTTATTGGGTGGGAGTTGCCGCTGATTTGTGGCGGCGGGGAGATGCGTCGCTCGAATGGATGCTGCGCGAGGCCGCCGCGGGAGAGATCTTCGCGGCCGGTCACGCCGAGAGTGGCAACGATCTGCCAGTGCTTCTTTCGACTACGAAGGCGGAACGGGCGGATGGCGGCTATCGGTTCACGGGGCGCAAGCAGTTTGGCAGTCTGACGCCGGTCTGGACGCGTTTCGGCATGCATGGAATGGATACGAGCGATGCCAGCCATCCCAAGATTGTGCACGGGTTTATGACGCGCGACAGCAGCGGGTACACGATTAAAGAAACCTGGGACGTTCTCGGCATGCGCGCCACGCACAGCGATGACACGGTCCTGGAGAATGTTTTTATTCCCGACCGATATGTTGCGCGAATCGTACCGGCCGGAGGCGCGGGACTCGATGAGTATGTCCTCTCGATGTTTGCGTGGGCGCTGGTGGGGTTTGCGAATGTTTATTACGGGCTGGCCAAGCGGGCGCTGGACAAGAGCATTGCTTCTGTGAAGGGCAAGAGTTCGCTCGCGCTGACGCGGTCGATGGCTTACCATCCGGAGATTCAGCACGCGATTGCGGAGATGGTGATTGAGTTGGAGTCGATCGGTCCGCATCTTGATCGGATTGCGGAGGACTGGTCGAAGGGCGTGGATTACGGCGCCGAATGGGCGGTGAAGATTTTCGCGGCGAAATATCGCGCGGTTGAGGCGTCGTGGCGGGTGGTGGATCTTGGGCTTGATGTTGTGGGCGGGCATGGGATTTTTCGGTCGGCCGGATACGAGCGCTTGTTGAGAGATGCGCGGTTAGGAAGAATTCATCCGGCGAATGCGTTTCTTACGCATGAAGTGATTGGCAAGATCGCGCTTGGGATTGGGTTGGATGAGCTGCCTCGGTGGGGATAGTGCGGGCGGGGCTTCGGGTGAGGCGCGGGCTAAAGATGAACTAAGCTGGACCACGCATTTCCCCAGGGCGCGGTTGCGATGCCGTAACTGCATTGTGCAGATTCACCGAGCACGGGGACTTCATGCCATCCACCTCATTCCAGCAAAATCGGGGAGAGACGGAGTGTTCCGTTCTTTAAAAAACTTGTAGCGCCGCCGCACTCTTCCGTTCCCGATGCGGCCTCACCACAATCTCCACATCGTGATCAAGCGCCACCAGGAAGCGCAGCAGGCGCTCGACCGAGAACTGGCGGAACTCGCCGCGCAGCAGCTTGGAGACATCGGGCTGGCGGACCCCGAACAATTCCGCGGCTTCTACCTGTTTGAGGCCCCGCTTCTTCAGGATTGTGTCAATCTTGAAAACCAGCTGCGCTTTAACCAAATGCTCCTCGGCGTTGGGCACGCCGATGTCCTTAAAGACATTACCGCTTCCAATCTCATGGCTTTGTTTGCTGCTCATTGCTGTCCCCCTCTTGCCATCTGTTCGGCCTCACGTAATCTTTGCTTGATTAACTCGATGTCCGGGCCCGGAGTTTGCCTTCCGCTCTTCGATTTTTTCTGGAAAGCATGCAGAACATAAACTCTGCCGGAGTATTTCAGGGTGTAGACGGCGCGAAAAGTATCTCCGCGATAGTCCTTGATCACTTCCAACACGCCTGCTCCGCCGAAACCCCTCAAGACCTTGGCGTCCTCATGCTTGCTACCGGATTGAGCCACATATAACGCATAGCCCACGTGGTCCTGCACGGGTGGAGGAAACTCCCGGAGATTCTTAAGGCTTGTTCCAAGCCGGATCACCGGTTTGAGCGGTGGATTATTAGGCAAGCTGGTTGCAGTATAGTGATATCACTATATAAACGTCAAGAAGAAATATCTGCAATAGATTTGAATCGCGGACGGGCGGCCCACTCAAGCCTTCTTTTGGCTTGAGTGGGGCAGTCGGCTTTTGTTGTCAGATCGGGAAGGGCACGAGTTCCACTCGTGCCGTAGGGCAGCCGAAACGGATGTGGCTTTCAGCCGCTGAGGTTCAGCCCTCTCGCGGTGTCGTCCGCCCGGCATGAGACGAAATGGCTCCGCCCACAGTGGCGAAAGGCGACAGTCACCACGGCATGAGGGCAATCCAGTCTCGCCGGACTAAGTCCGCGACATGTGAACATCCCATTCAAGCCAAGGTTAGGTCCAAGTGGAACGCCCAGGCAAACAATAACTACTTAAGTCCGTACTCAAGTCCATAAGCGAATCGCATAACATAGGTGTGTTATACTGCCGACCTTCCCCGGGGTTCCACAAGAAACAAATTCTGTCTAGGAGCGATAACATGACGATTCAAGCACTATCCAGCACAGACCTACAAAAACTCGACGATGGGCTGAAGAAGGCTCTGGGAAATCCCCCCGCCACGGTCACCGCCGCGATATCGGCAGGGGACATTGAGCAGGACTTCTGCACGATTTGGCCGAAGGCATCGCCAATTCTTACCACCATTGCCAAATATGTAGGACTTATTCCTGGCGTTGGTGGGACCGCAGCCGCCATCATCAACGGACTTGTAACGGCTGGCGATACTCTCTCGGGAGCTGTCTGTCCGAAATCTACCTAGTGTTGCTCTCCGTGGCGCGAGCCAGCGGGGGCCCGCTCAAGCCAGTTTTGGCTTGAGTGGGTTAGTTCCCTGAGGTCTGAAATCGCCCCGCGCCCGCTCCAAGGCTGACTCGGAGGCTCGTCGGCTTGCGTCCGCGGCAAACAACCAGAGCGCCCGAGAGCGGTTGAGCGCAGCGAAGGAATCGAGTGGGGCCTCAGCCCAACAAAAAACTGACGAAATGACTCTGCCCGCTGTGGCGAAAACGCGTCAGTCCCCACGGCATGAGGGCAATCTAGCTTGCTCGACGGACTAAGCCTGTGACGTGTGAGCACTTCCGCACCAGCCAAAACCGGGCCTGAGCGGGTCACCCGCCCTTCCGAATTGTTTGCGGCAAGATCAGATTCTGTAGTACCATCGCCGCCGCCAGCCCAGAATCACTATGCAAGAGCTACGTATCTACTTCTCAGACTTTTTTGATGGAGGAAACTCCCGGAGATTCTTAAGGCTTGTTCCAAGCCAGATCACCGGTTTGAGCGGTGGATTATTAGGCAAGCTGGTTGCAGTATAGTGATATCACTATATAAACGTCAAGAAGAAATATCTGCAATAGATTTGAATCGCGTCCCAAAGAGAAGCGCAGAGCATGCCTATGTAAATCCGGTGGTCGCTGAGAACTGAGAACTGGTTTCCTACGGCCGCGTCATTCTCTCCGGCTTCATCAACTGATCAAATTCCTCGCCGGTAAGATAGCCCAGCTTTAGCGCCGCCTCGCGCAGGCTGCTGTGCTCCACGTGCGCGGTATGGGCGATCTGCGCGGCCTTGTCGTATCCCACTTTCGGAGCGAGCGCCGTTACCAGCATGAGCGAGTTCTTCACGTACCAGTCGACCTTAGCGCGATCGACCTCGATCCCCTTGATCATGTATTCGACATACCCGTGGCAGGCGTCGGCAATCAGCGTGACCGAGTGCAGAAAGTTGTAAATGATCACCGGCTTGTACACGTTCAGTTCAAAGTTGCCCTGCGAGCCGGCGAAGCCCACGGCCGCAGTAGCGCCATGAACCTGCACGCAGACCATGGTCATCGCCTCGCACTGCGTTGGATTGACCTTGCCCGGCATGATCGAAGACCCAGGTTCGTTCTCTGGAATGGATATCTCGCCCAGCCCGCAGCGCGGCCCTGAAGCCAGCCAGCGAATGTCGTTCGAAATTTTCATCAGCGATGCGGCCAGCGTTTCCATCGCGCCCTGCGCGAAGACAATCTCATCATGCGCCGAAAGCGCGGCGAACTTGTTGCCATGCGAACGGAAGGGAAGTCCGGTCAATTCAGCAATCTTCTTCGCAGCGCGTTCGGCGAACTCCGGATGCGTGTTCAGTCCCGTGCCCACAGCAGTTCCACCGATGGCTAAATCGTAAAGGCCATCAAGCACTTGTTCCAGGCGTTTAATGTCGCGATTGAGCAGCGCAGCCCAACCGCCGAACTCCTGCCCAAAGGTCAGCGGCACGGCATCCTGCAAGTGCGTGCGCCCGATCTTGACGATGTCGTTGAATTCCTTCGCCTTGGCCGCGATCGCGTCATGCACCTCTTTGATCGCCGGGATCAGAGCGTGCTTCACCCGCTCGGCTGCCGCGATGTGCATCGCCGCCGGAAACGTGTCGTTTGACGATTGCGACATATTCACATGGTCATTGGGGTGCACCGGCTTCTTCGATCCCATCTCGCCACCCGCGATTTCAATAGCACGATTCGAGATGACTTCATTCACGTTCATGTTGGTCTGCGTGCCGCTGCCCGTTTGCCAGATGCGCAGCGGAAACTGATCGTTCAGCTTGCCGGCAATCACCTCGTCTGCCGCCTGCACGATCAGCTTCGCAATGTCGGCCGGCAGTTTGCCCAGATCCTGATTGACCAGCGCGCAAGCCTTTTTAAGCGTGCCAAACGCGCGGATCAATTCTGGTGGCATGGTGTCGCGCCCAATGTTGAAGTGCAGCAGCGAGCGCTGCGTCTGCGCCCCCCAGTAAACGTTGGCCGGGACTTCGATCTTTCCCATGCTGTCGGATTCGGTGCGGGTCTCTGTTTGCGCCGGACTGACCGGCTCGGTAAGAGTAGACATGATGAAATCTCCTGTGTGTGCGGCCGCAGGCCGTAGCTGGACAGCCCAGAACCCCGGCAAGTACGAGCAACCGAATATTATACGGCGGCCTGGAATGCAGGGCCCATATACCTCAGTCCGCCGCCGCCCGTTCGCGAAAAAACCGCGAGGATGAGACGCCACGTGGTTTAGAGTGCCAAGTGACAACAATGAGTGGGAAGATTGGCAAGTCCAGCAAGGAGCCACGCGGAACGATATGTTAAGATGCCGTGCGATGAGGACTGGCGGTTCGACTATCCACAGGAAATGCCCCATCTGTTGCCTACTCGTAACGCTATGCGTGGTTCTCCCATTGGGCGTGCCGGTAGCGCTTGCTTCTGCTAACGTGCCGAAGCTGGATCGCGAATGCAAAGCCCACAATGCAAAGGCTTGCGACAAGCTGGTAAAGATCGCTAAAGATCCGAAAGAGAGTTTGTCGGATCGAGTTGCCGCGATTGCATGTCTCAGCGACCGCCAGACGCTCAGTGATTTTGCTAACGCTGACGGTAACGAAAGCATTCGAGCGGCCGCAAAGGACCGGCTTGATCAGATACTGAAGGAGATTCAAGCACGTGCGGAGGGACGAAGTCAGGCGCTCCAAAAGCTGATTGTTTACGAACTTTCAATTGAAATCGGAGATCCTCCCGGTGTATTCAATGTTTTTCGGGACTGCGGGCATGAGGCAAACATAACCCGCACCGACACTAAGGCGGAATACTCTCTCGGCTTGGGCGCAGTGCGGGAAACGCCATTGCAAATCGTGTCTATCGGCCTGACAGGTTTGGATGGAATTCTAACGGTAGGCCATGCGGGCGTGCCTCTGGCTACCTTGAAAGTTAACCGAGGTTTCCTAACAAATGTTGGGTTCATGACAACTCTGACCGCCGATGAACAGAAAAAGATCGAAGAGTCGAAGCAGAGAGGACCGCAAAACGCACTAGGTGCCCTGAGAAAGCGTCAAAGCAATGGCACTCTTCCGGGGCTTCGAGCGGGTGAAGATGGTCAGGCACAAATAAAATTCGACGTGAACTCAACTTTTACTTTCCCAGTGTCCTTCACCATCCTTGTGACCAAGCCAGCCGAACCTGGAGTCTCGTATTCCTACACTTTTGTCAAAGCGGATGAAGCCACGGAATGGGATATACAGGCCGCATCTAAAACGGGGGCAACAGGGGAAAAAACAGACTTGCTAGCGAAATAGAAGCCCGGGTGCTGCAACGCCGGCGCTTAGTTCTGGGTTGAAACTTCAATCCAACTCCGATCTTGAAGTTGCGCAGGACAAGCTCTCGCGCACCATTGAGCGCGAAGTGCGTCCCGCTTCGTTTTCGGCGGCGAGTGCCACTTCGTAATCCCTGGCGCGTTCGCTCACAGACTTCGCATTCCCCGCGTGCTAGAATCCTTGGTTTCTGAGTTGTGCGCACGCCCCAGGGCCTGAGCGCAACCGCTACGGACCCATGCCCGAATTTCTCACCGCCGCGGATGTTGAGACTTTGCCCTTGGCCAAAGCTCGTCCGCAGCCCGAGGTGCACACTGACGTCCTGGTCATCGGAGCCGGACCGACCGGGCTGGCCTGCGCCATCGAAGCCCAGAAGATCGGCCTGCGAGTAGTCGTCCTGGACAAAGGCTGCCTGGTGAATTCACTGTTTCACTATCCCGCGGGGATGTTGTTTTTTACGACTCCCGAGCTGCTCGAAATTGGCGAGATTCCATTCACCACCGCGAACCAGAAACCTACGCGCGAAGAGGCCCTCGAGTATTACCGCAAGGTCAGCGAGCACTATCATCTCGACGTGCGCCAGTACGAGTGGGTCAAGACGGTGATGGGCGAAGACGGAAATTTCAGCATCACTGCCACTGACCGCGCCGGCCGGCCCCACGACTACCACACGCGCAAAGTTATCGTCTCCACCGGATACTACGATCTCGCCAATCAACTCTGCCTGCCCGGCGAAGAACTGCCCAAGGTTTCGCACTACTACGAGGAAGCTCATCCATACTATGACACCGACGTGCTGGTGATCGGCGGCAAGAACTCGGCGGCCATCGCGGCGCTTGATTTGTGGCGGCACGGCGCCCGCGTCACGCTGGTTTACCGGGGCGCGCAACTTCACCACCACGTCAAGTATTGGATCAAGCCCGACCTGGAGAATCGCATCAAGAACTCGGAGATCGACGCATACTTCAACAGCTCGGTGCAGGAAATCGGAATCGACTACGTCGTAATCGTCACGCCGCGCGGCCCAATCCGGCTGAAGAATGACTTTGTGCTGGCGCTGATTGGCTACCATCCCGACTACGACTTCCTGCGCAGCATGGGCCTCGAACTTTCGGAAGAGCAATGCCGTCCGGTCTGTGACCCGATTTCGCTCGAGAGCAATGTGCCCGGGATTTACGTTGCCGGAGTGATCGTCGCCGGATCGCGGACCAACGAAATCTTCATTGAGAACGGCCGCTTCCACGGCAAACAGATTGCCGCGGATTTAAAGCTCAAGCTCCAATCTTAATCCGGTCGTTTGTCGTCCCGAGCAACGCGAGGGATCTTGGTTCTTGCGTGCGTAAGCGGCCCAGTCGCTCAAGCAAAAACCAAGATCCCTCGCGTTGCTCGGGACGACATGCCTCGTCGCTACTTCAGCAAATACTCCTTCACGAACATGACAGTTGCGTAGAACTGATAGTCGCGGTTCTTCTTCTTGGCGAAGCCGTGGCCTTCGTCTTTGCCAAGCAGCCACCACACCGGCGTTCCATTCTGCCGCACGACTTGCACCATTTGCGCCGACTCGCTGGCCGGAACTCGAGGGTCGTTCTGTCCTGCAATCACGAACAACGGCTTGGTAATATTTTTCGCGTTGTTGGCGGGCGCGATGCGCTCGAGGAATTCGCGCATCTTAGGGTCGCGCTCGTCGCCATACTCCACCCGCCGCAAGTCCTGGCGATAGCCGGAGGTGTGTTCCAAAAATGTAACCAGATTCGACGGGCCGACAATATCCACCGAGCAGCAGATGCGGTCGTTGTAATTGGTCGCGACCGCCAAGGTCATGAACCCGCCATAGCTGCCGCCAGTAATCATGACTTTCCCCGCATCTAAATCGGGCTGCGTCTGGATCCAATCCAGTAAGGTATTGATGTCTTTGTATGAACCTTCGCGTAGGAATCCGTTATCGAGTTTCTGGAAAGCTTTGCCGTATCCGGTCGAACCGCGCACGTTGGGGTAAATCATCGCGATGCCCAACTCGTTAATGTAGTAGTTATCGTGCCCGAGAAAGTCAGGACGCACCTGGCCTTCCGGCCCGCCGTGAATATCAATGATCACAGGCCGCTTGCCGGAAAACCTGACGGGAGGCTTATACAGGAACGCCGATATTGAGCGCTCGTCCCATGACTTCCAATGAATCAACTTGGGTTCTGCAAATCCAGAAGTGTTCAGGCCGCCACTCTCGCTGTAGGTCCAGCGCTCCAATTTGCCGGTGGCCATGTCGAGCGAATAGGCATCGTAATCCCGGCTCGCAGTGCTGAGGGAGAACGCCAGTTCGCGGCTATTGTTGCGCCAAGCGATCCCACCCATGACGCCGACAGGAAGCTTGGGTACTGGAACTTCTTTGTCGTTCTTGGTATCGAGAACGTGCAGGACGCTGATACCGTCCTCATTCGCCTCGAAGGCAATCCAGCGCCCGTCTTTGGATAGATCGAATTCGTCCACATCCCAGTTGAGCGCGGAAGTGAGCACTGCGATTTTGCGGCTGCTCAGATCCATGTAAACCAGACGTTGAAATTCGGAGTCTTGATCGCTGGTCATGTACACGCCTTTTCCATCTTTGGAAAATCGCGCGTTGCTATAGGCTACGGTTTCAGTCGCCTTCGGAGTCAGCAAGTCTTTCTTGCCCGAAGCTACATCCACCAGCCAAATGTAACTCTCTGCCGCTGACACATAGTTCGGCGCCAGCAATTGCTTGCCGTCAGGCGACCAGTCGGAAACGCTCCATCCGCCGCCTTCCATCTGCGCGACCATGCGCGCGCTCGCGGGATTGTTGGCATCAACGACCCAGATGTCGACATCATTTCCCGTGCGTTTGGTAGACCCGTATGCGATGCGGTCTCCCTGATACGACCAGCGCGGATCGGTGTTGCGCGATTTACCGTCGGTGAGCAGAGTGACACCGCCCGTGGCTAAGTCATAGCGGTAGAGTTGGAAGAACTCGCCTCCGCCCACATCTTTCATAAACAAGAAAGACTCGCCATTGACCGGCTGGTAGAGGGCGTTCGCGACTCGATCAGAAAAGAAGGTAAGCTGCGTGCGCGCCCCGCCGGGAAACTTTACCTGATGCACTTGGGCGGTATCGGCGAAGCGGGTCTCGATCAGCATCTCGCGCTTCATCGGGTGCCAACTGACGAAGCCGGCGGAGCGGAACTCGCTGTAGCGGCCAACAGATTCGGCAAGCGAAGCGGGGATCTTGGGAACCCCTTCGACCACCAGGTTTTCGTTGGGAACAACTACATCGCTCTGCGCGATGGCGAGCGTGGCGAAGAGAAGGAGGGCGAGCACACGCAAAGCCAAAGACCACAAGGATCGTTTCATTGATCGACACCTCTATCCTACGGACGAATGCGGACGGGTTCGGTTAGCGGAATTGCACCGTGCATCTTAGGCTGTCGATGAAACGCGAGTCAACAGCAGACTCCAGAGAAGATGGGGTTCGGGAAGGCTTACGCGAGCAGCCGGTCGATCTTCACTCGGTCGATCTTGGCGGCCATGATGAAATCGCTTTCGGTGAGGCCGTCGATCTTGTGAGTCCATAGCGTGACTTCGGCTTTGCCCCAGGCCAGAAGAATGTCGGGATGATGGCCTTGCTCCTCGGCGAGAGCGCCCACGCGATTTACGAAATCGAGCGCCTGCTTGAAGTCGGGAAAGGTGAAGGCGCGCGTGATGTGGTGCTGGTCGACCACGCTCCACTGGGGAACAGCTTTGTGGAGCGCGTCGAGTTCTTTGCCCGCGAGCGCAGGAACGCCGCCACGGCATGGAACGCACTTTTTGTCGGCTAGTTCGGTCATTGAGAGGTGTTGCACTTCGTCGTGCATCCCGTTAGCTTCAGTATTCGAAGCTCTTAATTGACTTCTTGCCAGTTTGCTTCCGCAGGACGGCGAGCAGGCCCTTCTTGCGTACTTCCTCCAAGGAAAGTTCACGCGTAGGCTCACCCGCCGCAATGAGCTTCCGCTTGAGGGTCCGCAGCCGCCGTTGCCTGTCTCGCCGGTCGGGGCGCTGCCGGTGACGCCTCCTTGTCAACTCGCTCCTCGCTCATGGTCGCCTTCCTACCTAGAACGGAATATCCTCATCCGTAATCGGCCCCGATCCTGCGGCCGCGTGCTCGGGCTCGGGCGTGCGCTGGTCGAAGTTGTTGCCGCCGCCGGCGGATGCGCCTGCGCCGCGCGAGCTTCCGCTGAACTCTCCGCCGCCTTCGCCGCGTCCGCTGAGCAGCACGAGGTCGTTGGCAATGATTTCGGTTTTGTACTTTTTCTGTCCGCTCTCTTTGTCATCCCAAGAACTGGTGCGCAAACTACCCTCGATATAGCATTTGCCTCCCTTTTTCAGATACTCTCCGACGATCTCGGCCGTGCGTTGAAACGCCACGATGTTGTGCCATTCGGTGCGATCCTGCCACTGACCCTCCTTATCCTTGAAGCGCTCATTGGTGGCCAGTGAGAACTTGGCTACCGGCATGCCGCCTGCGGTGTACTTGACCTCCGGGTCCTTACCCAGATTGCCGATGAGAATAACCTTGTTGACGCTCTTTCCTGCCATGGGATGCTCCTTTGCAGGGGTTCACTATAGCAGAAGTGGACCCGTGGAAATGGTGTGGAGTGTCACAATCTGTGCTGGAAATCCGTTCTGGGAAAGCGAGGAACTGAAAGCCCGGCGGTCTATCGGATGGTCCCTTGGACGGCGGCAGAAAAAACCGCTTCCGTTGAACGCAAGATTCCCATCCTCCGCGCGCTATCGCCTTCTTGTTTGCCTTCGACGTAGGAACCGTCTTTCACCGAAAAGTCGTGAACGTCGTCCGCGAAGATGGTTCCGTCAGGATAAGGGAGTGGGCCGCCGTTCTTGAGCGTCGGCAATCCCTTGGCATTCACGTGGATCAGGTGCGTGCCACCAAGTTGCCCAAAAATCGGGCTGTCTTTGGTCACAATCATCGAATTCACCTCGAACCAATCCCGTCATCCGGTGGGAAATGCAACGTCGTAGCCCGTTGTCTGCGCCGAAACAGCGCCCAGCAACAGCAAGGTTCCAGCGAAGCCGAGAATTCGTGCATGTTTCTGTTGCATCAGCGCACCTTAGAGCAAGATTGTGAAACGGCAGACATTCTTATCAGTCCGTTTTGGTGAAGCCGGTGCACCTGCCAGGGGCAAATGCACCGGCCGAGGTCGATCACGCCGCTTTTTCTTGTGCGTTTTGTTTGATGAACGCGAGCAGATCGGCATTGATGGTGTCCGCTTGGGTGGTGGGCATTCCGTGTGGAAACCCTGGATACACCTTGAGCGTTGCACCCTTCACCAGCTTTGCAGACTGCAAGGCGGCCGCACCGATGGGCACGATCTGATCATCGTCGCCATGAAGAATGAGAGTGGGTACGTCAAACTTCTTCAGATCCTCAGTGAAGTCTGTCTCGGAGAAAGCCTTAATGCAGTCGTAGCCCGCTTTCATTCCGCCCATCATGCCCTGGAGCCACCACTTATCCCGGATGCCTTCCGAAATCTTCGCCCCCGGCCGGTTGTAGCCGTAGAAGGGCAGCGTGATGTCCCGGTAGAACTGCGGGCGATTTTCCGTGTATGCGGCGCGCAGGCCGTCGAACACCTCAATCGGCGCGCCCGCGGGATTCTTGTCCGTCTTCACCATGAGCGGCGGTACGGCGCTAATGAGCACGGCCATCGCGACGCGCTTCGAGCCGTGCCGCCCGATGTATCGAGCAACTTCTCCACCGCCGGTGGAGTGACCGACATGGATCGCGTTCTTGAGGTCAAGCTTGGCAGTGAGGGACGCAAGATCGTCGGCATACGTGTCCATATCGTTGCCATCCCAAGTCTGGTCTGAACGGCCATGTCCTCGCCGGTCGGCAGCGATCACGCGGTAGCCATGTTGGCCGAAGAACAACATCTGCCCGTCCCAGTCGTCTGCGGTGAGCGGCCAACCGTGGCTGAACACGATGGGCTGGCCCTTTCCCCAGTCCTTGTAATAGATCTGCGTCCCGTCTTTCGTTGTAATGGTAGGCATAGAAAAGTCTCCTTGTGTCAGATTTGATTTAACGATTTCCGGTCTTCTTGCTCAGTTGCGAGATCTCCTCGCGGAGTCTCTTGTTCTCCTGTTCCAATTCGCGCATTCTGTTTTCGGCGGGGGCGACAGCTTCTCGAATTTCTTCCTCCGTGTACCGAGGAACAATGTGTTGTTGGCAATTCCAGTCGAAGGCTTCGATCCGAATTACATATACTCTCTCGGTGAATGCTTCGTAGCTTGGGTCGCGAACCTTCTCGATCCACTCTCGCGCTTGTTCACCTTCGAAAATCTCGACTCGGCCGAGTATCTTAAGACGCAACTGTCTTGGATAATCGACCAAGATAATCGCCACGCGATTGTCCGTCAGCAGGTTGCCAGTGCTGATGTATTGCTTATTCCCGCGAAAGTCCGCGAAAGCCAAGGTTCTTTCGTCGATCACCTTCAGAAAGCCCTTCGGGCCGCCTCGGTGCTGCACGTAAGGCCAGCCCGTCGAGCCTAGAGTTGCCATGTAGAAGGTGTCGCGTTCACCGATGAACTCTGACTCCTCCGGGCCCAGACGAGCGGGCGATGGCCCAGATCCCTCAAGCCGCGCGTATTGCCGACGGCTGCCGTAGCGCTCTTGCAGGGCCTTAACCGCCGGCGTGAATACCAACGATCCAAAGTTGGGCGACATAGGCTCTCGCTTCGGCTACGGGCCGGACCAGCGCCGGCCCGAACCGTACCAGGCTATTTTATGCCGCTTTGGATTGCCGCTTGAGGAAGAAAGATTCGATACGACTTGCAACTTCTTCCCCGTGAGTTTCCAGCGCAAAATGGCTCGTATCCAGCATGTGGATCTCGATGTCTTTGAGATCGCGAGCGTAAGGTTTCGCCGCTGGCATCGACAAAGTGCCAGCCCACGTCGTCGACAGTGACGTGAACGTGGCCGATGCGCGGCGACACTTCGAGAGCGCCTTTGCCAAATACCGGGACGACGCGCAAGTTCTCCGTCCGGTACTGAATAAAGACGAGGCCTCGCGACAGCGGTTCGGGTAGGTCCAGGTTGCGGATCCCCATTGGGGAGGTAGATGGAAGTGATCAGGACTCCCTGAACCGCCGCTTCAATGTAGTGAGCTTGATGATCTTCATGATTAGGACTATCAGAATTTCCCGGCGTCATCCCGAAGAGCCCGCGTTTTTTACCAGCGGGCCGAGGGATCTCCCGTGGCACAAAGTGTCGGAACGGGAGATCCTTCGCTCCGCCTGAAGAACGGCTACGCTCAGAGCTTGCCCTGAGCCTGTCGAAAGGATGACGCCATCCACGAGCGAAGATGCCATCAGGATTTCCCGGCAAACTTGTGCGAGTCAGCACGGGAACCTGGTGTCGCGCGAGAATGGCCACGCCGTTCCATGAGCGCTCCCCTTGCCAGACCGCTTCGTAACCGAGAGTTCGAAGGGCATTCACGGGAAAGGCTCCCTGCTCTGCCTTGAGCTCCTGGAGACAAACCACGTCCGGTTCAGCCTTCGCTAACCAAGCCAGACGGTTGTCGAGCCGCTTATTGATGTTGTTGATGTTGAAGCTGGCGACTTTCACCAAGTTTCTTTCTTCCGTCGGCGCGATCTTGACGTTTACACGGAATGGGCTATAAGTTCGTCCGCTAAAGTCCTCGATTGCCGCTACCTACACTTTGATTCCAAGTGATACATCTGGAAGAACCGACAAGTCGTCCTAATCACCGGGGCGGCCTTCTGACCTCGCCGGCCTAAATGGATTAAATGAGACGTAGCGTGGGATTCTCAAAAAGTCTCTCCCGAACAAACATATCCAGTTCTTGGAATAAATCGGGGTCGATCCGATTACCACCTAAGAGAGCGCAAATTCTCCTGAACGTTGAAGAGGCACCAGAAGCCAATGTCGCGCTACGTGAGATCGTTTCAAACGAAGGTCAGTCGTTAATTCGAGCTGCTGGTCAGTAGGCGCAGAGGGATCGAAGCCAATGTCGAATATTTCAGTTATTGCGGCCGGCGCTGCCTTTGTCACAATGGCTGCCGCCAACGTAGTGATGATGCTGGAGGCTTCTCAGCCCTCGCGCAGCGCAACGATGGGAACCCGCTTGATCGCTGTTCACCGGGTGGGTGGGTACTTGTTTGTGATCCTGCTCTGCATCATGGCCTACGGCATGAGTCAGAGACTTGCCGGTTTGGGGATAACGGGTCGTCTGCCTACGCACCTGGTTCTGCATATTGCGCTTGTGCTCGTCCTCGTGCCTCTGCTTTTGCTCAAAATATTGATCGCACGCCGTTACAAGCACAGCCACTCGTCGC
>Ga0302319_10000159_pt1 | contig 138816 bp, 112 predicted proteins | sample Bog_T0_2_FD_203319 | JGI IMG/M metagenome (GOLD analysis project Ga0302319, IMG submission 203319) | Peat permafrost microbial communities from Stordalen Mire near Abisko, Sweden - Bog_T0_2 | ecosystem: Environmental > Terrestrial > Soil > Wetlands > Peat | place: Sweden: Abisko, Stordalen...
TGTATCGGCGGTCAAAGCCTGACGAGTTGGTGCAAAAGCTTACGGACAGGATCGGGTTAGCGTTTGAAATTCAGGAGGAGTTGCTGAAGAAGGCGTAACGAGCGGTTACGTCAGCCTAACTGTCTCCGCGAAGCGCAGAGCTGGGACCCCTCATACCACCAGCATTTCGGTCGGCGCTAGCGCCGGCCGAAATGCTGTACTTCGAGTAGTGTGCCTGCCCAGTCATTAGAGCGATTAGGGACTCGGTATTCTCACCGACAGCAAAACTGACCGAAATCGACATTCGACCTCGATGAGTTGCTTCGTCCCACTTCTCCTCAACAGCCGTCCAATGCCCATGGTTCTCAAAATTTCCGACAACGATGGCCGTGGTGTGCTGGCGTTTGATCTAAAGCATCTCTTACCGCTCGTCGCAACAGTCGGCGCCGATCTGAGTTGGCATGTCATTCCCGCTGGGGAAATGACTTGGCTCCTGGGAGAGCTGAAGTCATTAAAGGCGATCAAGGAGTTCACCTCGAAAGTGGAAGACTCGGACATTGGAGTGCAGCTAACTTGGCAGGATCTTGGTGCGCTCGCCGATTCGATCAATCAATGTATTTGGGCAACGTTCGTCGGTGTGCTGCCTGAGACGCCCTGGCCAGGCGTTGCCGACATGTTTGCGGACGATTCGCGATATGTCGATCGTGCGGCGCCGAGGTTCTACACGGGCGTGGAAGTCGCCATTCAGGCCGTGGATAGCAGCTATTGGCTCCTGTACGTTCGCGACGATGTGGTTAGGGAGCGCATTCGGGCAATGTTCGAAGATGTTGAGGAGATCGAGGTGGGTGGGTGAACTAGAACGACCAAGTTCCAATCCTTGCGGAGATCCACGGAAGGTCGTTGTGACAAGTGGCGGATCAGTAAAAACCGCATATCGGAGCGCCCAAGTCGAAAGGCTCGGGATGAAACCCGTCAAAGTCGGGGAACCCTCGAAAGTGGGAATCCCGAGCCAAGCCCGCAAGGGAAGGTGTAGAGACTCGACGGCGGGAACCTAAGCCACGAAAATGGCATGGTTAAGAGAGAGTCCAGGCCACGAACGCCCAAGAGGCGGCGGCGAAAGCAGTAGTGGTAGGCGGAACTGAGGGTTGGGGGTTCGAGTCCCTTCTCGCGGGCCAATTACAGCGTAGCCGAGTTTCCAACAAACTCGGCCAGGCCCTTGGCACTCGCCGTAGTGGCCACGGATCTGGAGCCTTATACACCACTTTCATCACTGGAGCATCATATGCCGAGAGTCCGCGCCAAGGTCTCCCAAATCGCACTATGATCGAGCTCCCTTCCAGTCTGCCGTCGAGCCTCTATCCACCCTGGTGAGGTTGGCAGAGAAAACAGCATCTTAGCTTCCTCGCGAATTTTCATCGCTTCTGGATGATCACGAAACTCTTGCGCAAGCAGTGATGCGCTCTGACGCTCATCAAGGGTCATCATGGCGGCGATCAACATCACATCAAAAGCGTGTTTCGGCGATCGCGGCTTCTTCCTCGTGTCAAGTCTTCCCTCACGCTCCTCGTACCACTCATGAGCGGCTCTGATTTTCATATTGAGCCAGGCGAATGGATGAGGAACCAGCACTTCGGCCTCGACTTCCATGCCTGCAGTGTCTATCCCACTTACGAGCAAAGCTATCGGTGATCGTTCGACAGCGAAAGCCTCGGCTGTAGCACGACCGTGAACGGGACTTCCCTTTCCTATTCCCACTCGCGTGCCGTCTGACTTAACATTTTCGGACGGGGTTGGCATTCGGGATATCAGATCCACAACCACCCTGGGATCATCCATGCCAGGCAATAGGGGCTTGCTGAACTGGAGGTTTCTCCAATCGACCTTGTACCCCAAGTTCTTCAGCAGGTTGGCCACATCGTCCGCACGTTGGCGCTCTGTGAAGACAGACATTTTCAGGATGAAATCGAGATCCTGTGTGGCTCGAACGTTTGGCCAATCCGATGGATCGATTACAGTGTCGGCTTGGACCTGAAGAAGCACATGTCGCTTTAGGTTGAGACCGAAACCACCAGTCAACATCAGGCTTGCGGCTGCGGTGTGTTCTAGGATATCGAGCAAGTGCGGGAGCAGAGGGTCCTTAACAAAACTGCTTTCAGTGGTCACTGAGGGCTCACTTCGTTGCCACTTCTCAGCATGGACAATAGCATTTGCGATGCCTCTTGCTCACGGGGACCGCTGTTAGCCAGTTCAATCCAGCACTGAATCGGCGAGGACCAGACCCCATCGGTTGTCTTGCGCGCGTCGAAATACACGAGTGGGCGCCGCTCCTCAACAAGCTCAATGTTCGCAAACGCCTTACCCTCATCAATCGGAATCAGGTCCTTCGCTCTTACAAGGTCAGTTACATACAGGCTCAAAACTGAGACGCCCGAGAGCGCACAGTAGGCGGCGGCCGAACTAATGCCCGTTGCGACGGAAGCAAACGACCCCGTAGATCCTTCCGCTTCCAGCCTCGACCAGATCTCTTGCGGCGCTAGCGAAGTCCGCCCAAGGATCCGATTACCATCTGGCTGGCGGTATTCCTTTCTTAGGCCATCTAATAGCGTCGACTTGTCGATCAACCGAATCTTACGATGTTCCCTCACAACTACTAGAAACTCTTCAAGGGCGTCGACGGCGCGTGACGCAGTGGCAAGTGCTAGACCGTCCCCTTCACCCTCGCGTCGGCTTAAAGGAGTTTTGGACAAAGCGAACTCCCTGAGCTCTGTTAGAGACTCAAACTGGTCTCGAAGAAGCAGGCATCGTGCAAAAACCGAACTGTCACCGCGATAGGGATTCCGCGGCTTTGCACTCTCCTTGAACTGGTTCGGATATCCTGAACGCCAAATGCTGAGCTCAGGCGTGCGGATGGTTCCATTGCCATTCAAGTCTAACGCACTGATTCCTTGCTCCTCTATCCGAAGGAGTCGCTCCTCTGATAGGTACGGGAAAATCAACATTGGATTAAGATCAACGGACTCTGAAGCGGCCTTAACTTGCTTTACCGCCTCGGCAATTGCTTTCGGGGTTGCGACAGTCTTCACTTGAGCGAGGAATGCTGAATTACGATCTCCCCACTTCACGACGAGGATTCCGTCGCCAAGTTTATTATCAGCGTTACTGGGCGACGACAGGAGTCGCAGATCAGCAGGAGCAAACGCGAATTCCCCTTTTCGTAGCCAGCTTATAATCTCGTCTTCTCGCATCCTTGACGATTATAACCTATTTGACAACACTGTCAAAAGCGTACATGGGTGAAACACAAACCGCATAAAGGCGATATTTGCACGTTTCGAGATATTTACCGAACGAAACAAGCCGAAACACGCTACTTGCAATAGGGCTACTTTGAATTTGCCCCTTCTCGCTCGATCGTGACAATACCAAGGCCGCTGGAATCGTAAGTCATTGCGCAAATCTGCCCTTTGGGCTCATATGACTTAAACGGAAGAGCCTCAGTGTTGTATGCAATAGCCTTCGGAGTTTCTACAGGCGGGGAGACGATTCCTCGGCCAGATGAATCGTACGTCATGGCGCAGATGCGACCCACAGCGTCATAAGTCGGCAACCGAAGCTCCCTTGTATTGTTTGCAACAGGCTTCGACGATACTTGAGGCCCAGAGATGATCGTCTTGCCAGAAGCGTCGTAGGTCATTGCGCAACACCTACCGATCGGCTCGAATGGCTGCAACTGGACAGTATCCAGTGGCCTTGGATCATATGTCGGGGGAACGACGCTTTGGGCCGCATCAAGATAAGTCGGCGTCCACGGTTGGACGGAGGAGTACGTGTTCGTATAAACACATTCGCCTCGATAATCACTCTGTCCGTCGGTGGCCATGCTTACATTGTAACAACAAATATCCTTGAACCCTGGCCCGTTGCCAAGATCCGAGCAAGTGACAAGCTCTGTGTTCGAGTTTCTCAACAACTCTTTCGGTCAAAGAGAGTGTATGATTTTTCAGTGGCATTGATTGATTGCCCCGACTGCGGTCTTCCCGTGAGTGACCTCGCTCTGGCCTGTCCAAAGTGCGGTAGGCCTATGCAGGCTAAGTCTGATCCGCCCGCTGCTTCAACTTCAGGCATTGGGAAGGTAAGACACAATGCAAAATACTCTGAGTGGCTAGAGCTGGTAGATCGGCTTCTTCCAGTCATGCGCCCCGATGTCACATTTGACGATATCGACCAAAACGCATTGCGAACTGCTTGGAACCAAGGAAACACTGCACATGATTTCGTTCTAAACGGACTTGACCACTTGGCGCAGAAGCCCAATGCAAAACTTAAACCAACACATGTGCAGCATGTCTCTAGTAACGCTCCAGTGCAACCCAGTCTCACGACAACGCAACCCAGTCTCACGACATCGCAACCCAGCCCTACGCCAGCGCAACCTGCCCTGAGAATGATATCCTTTTTAGCCTGCCCGAGGGCGGCATCGGTCTTGGGTGCATAGGCGTTATCCTCCTTGTCGTTGGAGGCTTCCTCGCATGCGCGATGTATGCGAGCACTGGTGTTTCCGAGAACTACGTCTACGCGATGTATGCCGCTGTCTTTGTGGCGGCGGTGGGATTTGTGTTGGCGGTTGTTGGTCTTGCAACTGGTAAGTAGGACCACTAAACCATGGAAGAGCTTTGAGGTCTGCGACAATATCGTATGACCGTCCTTCCTAATTCGGGCCTTGCCAATGAAAGAGCGGGATTGGCCACGTGGGCATCGCGGTCAAGACGATTGCGAAGCGCTACAGCATAACAGCATTGCGTGAGATGCGTGAATCTCAACGCGCGGGATCGGGTCGGCGAAGGCCGTGACACCATTATCATGGGATGAATGATCCGTGCTCGGGTCAGTGAGAACGTAGGGTTTCATTGGCAGCGGCTGATAACCTGTGCCGCCTACCCGCGTATTTCCCAGACATCACCACTCGCCAGCCTCGACCTTAGCACCAAAATTCCTGCGAACTTTATTTGCTGATTCACCTCATGTTTAGCCTCAAGGGCGTCGTTCTCTGAGGACATCTGCTGGGTCCCGCTGGAGTTGCGATGAACATCTGTAAAACATCTCTGGAAAAACAAGATCTTAAAACCTAGAAAGTTGAAAATTTCAATCCTTACTTCAAAAACCTGCTTGGGCAAGGCGACCCATCACTCCCAAACCAGCTGACTGCAAATTCCGAGGGCCTCTGCCGACGCATCAACAGCCTCCGATAATCGATGTTTCCATCTGTCGACATTTCTGGAATCACTCACGTCCATCGCAAAACCGTCGTGCAACCACATCGTAATCACCATGCCAGGCTTCTTCCTTTTAGTCTCTTCTTCCGCTAGTTCCAGTGCTGGAAGGAGAAGAAGCGTTTCATAAGATTTCGCGACGATGGCCATTAGCGAGGGAATGTTAGTTTTCGGCTGCCTCGGGTTGATGATCGTCTGTTCGACCTTCAGCCATCGACCGAAGGCATCCTGGATACCTCCATCCATTCGTATGGCGCCCATAATCTGCGTTCGGCGCTCGAGCATTGCGTGGATCAAAGGATGATTGTCAAATCGCTTTCGATACTTGCTCCCGTCACCTAGTTCGGCCTGAAACAACTCCCGCCGACCATCCCTACCTTGCCCATAGACGACGCCATATACGGCCCGTTTAATCACGTCTTTTGCGTGATCGTCTTCCAAATGAAGTCCCATCCATTTGAGCAACTCTGGCCATATGCTCTTCCCCGTCAGCAAAAACTCCTGGACTTCTGGAATTTCCCAGATCCTAGCCACCACCGCCAATTGACATGACCTTAAATCGGCATGATGCCAGTCGCGGGTTAGATACTTACGGGCCTCGCGCCTCAGTCCCAGGATGTTATCGCCCATGCCAAATACCCTGGCTGACTCAGGGCCTGGGCCGTAAATCGGTTGAGGATTGAGCTCGATGCTATTCAGGATGTCGAGCTGACGATCGGAATTTGTGGAATTCAGGATAATGTCGCGCGCGCCAGGAATCCGAGGGATCAGTTTTGTAAACCGATTGCTCGGCTGGTTGTTGAGGTAGGACGCCACTCGTATAGTTGCCTCACACCCCTGTGAGATCAGGAGTCTAGCCGCCTCATCTCGTCGCATCTGGCGAATATCTGCCGCCTGTGAAGGTGTATATCGTGATCCGTCATCAAGAAACACCAAGTCCTTCGTGCGGTGGCGACGCTCTGCCGCGACGGCCGCCAAGACGTCCGCGGGCCAATCGATGCTCACTATGCGCCGCATACGCAACGGGCCCCCGACATAGTCCCAAGAGTCCTCGTTGAGAACGAGGGGGACGACGTCCTTCGAAAATTCCAGCATTAGCTTTTTGCCGCTGAAGTGTCTCTGACGGTGTTGCTCCTGTTTGCCAAGTAGCTCGGCGAGTACTTCGTTCCCGATGACGAGTTGCCCCGTCGTTTCGCATCGCCAAGGGCCGAATAGGAGCCAACCGAGGATTGGCCAATATTTCTCAGGCTGTTTCTCAAGCCCAGGAAGCGACGCCCCCAGATATAGTCGAAAACCCGAACTTACTATGGGACGGTCGATTGTCATCTATACACGGCGGCGATGCGGGGACGGCGATTTGCTGGGCGATTCTCGAACGATGGAACTCGACGGCCCGCTATATATGGGCGCCATTTCAGAGTGTAGCTAGAAATCCCATAGGGGCTATCGAGTTTGGGGCTTCCCAAGCGATCGTCCACCGTTTGTAAAGTCCCCTCAAACGGCCCACAATCGGCCCGATTAGCCCCCTTGCACGGGTTTTTGTGAGTGTAGAGCGGTTGGACGTGATTCTGTGACCTCACAGCGCTGTTTGGAGTGATCCATGTGTGCTGGCATGCTGCTTTAGATCGGGTGCTTGAAGAATTCTTCTTGAACAGGATTGCCTCTCCGAATGGCACAACAGTATCTCGATCACTCTTTTGATTCTTGTGCCAACAGTCAATCCCAAAAACTGTCGTTGCGCGAAAAACTTGTGATCTTCCAATTCAGTGTGACAGTCGGTGGTAGTCGAATCCGCCCTAACCAACACTGTTCAGGATGCTGACGCATCCGATCACTTCGCCTGATTCATCGGAGAGCGGAAGCACCCGCAAAATCGTATTCTCAAACTCTCCATCCAAACGTGTAACGCTCCCTTCTCCAGCTAACGCGCGGAGATGGGCGGCGATAGCAAGGTTTGCAAAGTCCTTGGATTTGAATACTTCATAGATCGTCTTGCCGACTTCCCACTTCACCCCGAAGTGTGTGGCAGGAAACTCGCCACTCGCGATGATATGGATCGACAGGTCTCTGTCCGTTGTCCACGCAGTGGACTTTATCAGATCCATCGCCACCTGTAGTAAAGCGAGTGCTGCACGATGTTCGAGCAGCATGACATCATTGTCCGCGACAATCTTGTCGAGCCCAATTCGCTCGGCGTTAGCATCCGCTAACGACCTTTCTGCCCTTTCCTTAATCACCTTCACGACGGAATCTGTCCTGCTCTCTCCACCCACCTTCAATTTGATTCGAAGCCAGTAGGTGTTGACAGTTCCGACACTGATGCCCAAATGGACGGCGATTGCTTCATTTGTGAGCCCCTCGACACAAAGTTGCACTATCTCTTCTTCTCGTGGCGAAAGCACTCGTGTCGGCATTTCTCTCTGTTCTGGGTACCTGAAATTCAACACAAATAGAGCTTTTACTGACAGTAAAAGCGAGGACGCCACGAATCTTCATGCAATCTCACCGAGGGGTATCCTAATGAATGATGCTGGCAAGAGTCAGGTATGTTTCGCGCAGCGGATTCCCAGTATTCAAGTCGAGAGAAGAGCTTCCCGAGAATTTAGAAGTTGGAGACACTTTTGACCGATTGTCCAGTTGGATGAATGTAGCCAGGGACACCACAGATGTTCCCTCCAACTTTTCAATCCAGGTGACCGAAATTGAGCCGCCATGTGCGGCTGGTGAGCTACCGACCTACTCCTTACGTCAACTCGAGTAGCGCTCAATCAGAAAACAGTGCCCAGGGGTGGTTGGGCGTTTGGGAGATTTGGTGCCTCGCGTCAAATTTAGATTCGACACCTCAGCCCCTTCCTTATTGTAGCGCCGAACAAAAGGCGAATTCGTTCCTTGGACTGGCACTCTACGGTTCTAAACCGCAAATGGCTCAGCTACTTCTCAGGTCCATGCCGTGACTTAGGGATTAACAACTTGGAACACCAGGAGTCGGCTCAAATACGAATTCACTGATACCAAGCCGATCGCATTAACCTGTGCGACATACTCAAATTGTCTTTAGGAGGAATCACATGCAATCGTTAAGACCCTTGGCGATCGTGGCAATCCTGGCATCGGCAGGCTGGGGAATCGCAGCACAGTCGGACGCGCCACATTCAATTCTCGAGTACTACGGCCAGAGGGACGCTTTGGCCACGAATCGAGACGCGTCTGGGTTCGTCAAATTGATGACCGCTAACGCGACCTCAGACTACGTTGAAATCAATATGCCCGATCGAAAGGGCGTTCCCACGGTAAGCAATCTTTCCAAGACTCTGGAAGGTATTGCGAGGATAATGGCTGAGCTTAAAAAAAGGGACAAAACCAAGCACACATACAATTCCCACATTACCAATGCGACTATCACCAATTCTTCAGCGATCGTGACGGTGAGCCAGTTGAATTCATATGGCAAAGTCCACGCTTATGTCGAGCACGACACGTGGAAAGACACTTGGGTGAAGGCAGGTGCCTTGTGGAAGTTGAAATCAACTAAGTTTTTGTCTTCAACGATCACCGTAGATGGGAAGCCGACTTTTACCTGGAAGGCTAAATCAACTTAGAACTAATGTTCTAGGTTGCTAATTCCTCACTCGCGGCATGGACCTGAGAAGTATCTGAGGCATTTGCGGGTTAGAACACGGGCGGCGTGGGTTCATATGTCGGCGGAACCGAGGTTTGAACTGAATCAACTTACGTGACCGCCCTCGGCTGGGCGGCTGCGTACGTGTTCGTGTAAACCCATCCGCTTCGATAATCACCGTGCCCGTTGCTGGACATGCTGCGTTGTAGCGACCATTCGAGTGAATGGATGAGGGAATCTCGTCACATCGTCAAAGGAGGCATAGCCCCGAGCAAAAGAAACACGCATCCCCACGGTCAAGGCGAGACTGGAATCTCAAGACACTTGACGTTGTAGTAACCTCTCGGCATGTTATCCCGCCCAGCCCAACCTGCGCTGACGTTTACGAAGTTCGCGCCAGCACGACCCGATAAGGCAATCAAGTGGATCGGAGCGCAGATATGGCAAGGGCCCCCGAGGTCAGAAGGCACACTGGTTGCGGACTGTCTTAACGAGGACTGGGCGAAGTCGCTAGCTTCGGGATACAACGACTCCCAAGCATTGATTATCAAGCTGGCCGCCGCCAATCAAGCCTTGCGCGATGTCTTTAGCGCCATAGCTGACTCACAGCAGGAATACAAGGAATCAGATCCTCGGATCAGCGATGCCATCTCCAAGCTACTCACGAATTTGAAAGCGCAGGTGAAGAAGGCTGGATTCAACGTCGCCTGGATCTTTATGTCCAACCCGTCGGCCCTGAGTACGGCCGTCCCGCATCGTCTATGGGCACGGATTTTGACGGACCAATTGCAGCACAAGACCAGAAGCCTTAGCACGCTCCATAAACTCCACCAGGGCATCATATCGCCGCGCGATCCGACTGTAGTCTCGCATCACGAGAAGCGTCGACTCCATTTGCTCCGCCCGCTCGAGAATAAGTTCGAGACCCGAATTGATTTGGGCACCCGACGCATGCTCAATCCACTGCTCTGCTGGCGACCAAGCCGTTCTTTGCCAGCCATGCACACGCGCTTTGGACCAGGTTGGTCGATCGATCGCTGGCAAGAACGCAACGGTGTGCGTGCGTACACAACGATCTCTGCGGCAAGCGTAGGAGTGGTCGGCGGAAGAGACGCAAGCTGATCACAGATGTGCTTGATGTCTAAGTCGGTTTCGTCGGGCTCTCGACGAATCTTCCTACGGTTGTCGAAGGCGCCGATGTCGATGAGGTCGGCCCCAGCGGTGGGCCTTGCTTTGACGTAAGTGATCATAGTTGGCTTATTCATCAGCGTGCTTCGAGGCCTGATTCGATAGGACGGGTTCCATGGAGAACGGGCAGTCTGACCCCTGATTGCGCCAGGATTTAACGTAGGGCTCCTAACGACTTCCCTGATCTGAGCGACTGACTCGTATGCCGTTCGGACACCAAAGTGATCGGCGCCAGTCAGGCATGTTTAAACTGGCTACCTTCGCTCAACAGGGAACTCGGACGAGGGCAAGAAGAGCCAGACGATGCTTGTAGGATGCTGATGGAGAGCTTCTCAAGAGCCTCCCAGATGCTCACAACCGCGTAGTTTGCTTCGCACTTCGGCGATCGGGTAGATGGATCGGCAGCCTGGACCACGCAGGGATAAGCACCGCTTGAAGCACTCGGCCGCCGTCCCGCTGTCTCCGAGTGTCACGTAGCATGTGCCCATACGGAAGAGGCAGTCCGCAACGAGGCCCCTTGACCAGGCTCTTCCCTCCCCACACTCGCCGTAGGCCAAGCTGTCCACGCCTCGATCTACAAGGCCCTGGTAGATCGACAGGGCCTCACGGGGTCGGTCCAACTCCTCCAGGGTGCCAGCATGATCCCAAAGCGCGAGTGGGCACTGCGGCGCTAGTTCAAGCGCTCGATTGGTTAGCTCAAGCGACCGCTCGTAGTCTCTCTGTTCGTAATACGTCAAACTGAGTCTCGTAAGGAGCCAGTGATCATCAGGCTCCGACTCAAGATCGATAAGGATCAGACGCCTGGCGCCCTCCCAATCGTCTACTTCTATATGCTGTTCGATAACGTCGGCCGTGCTCACGATTCGCAGTGTAGTGCATAGGCGCGGCTATGAATTGTCTCCTGAGCGAAGTGCATATCCCGATATTCGAAATGCGATCTTCATCGGCAAGGTAGGCGGCGCTGGGATCCCGAAAGGACCCGTAATGGAAACACCAGATGGATCTACCGATAGAATCGTGCATTTCGGCGACCTGCGCGAAATAGACGCGGAAAGCCGAGAGAAGATGACGGCCGCCCGCATCGAACATTTGAGCAAGTACAAGCCAATCCTGATGATCTTGGAGGAAAACCCAATTAAGGGCCAGGCGGGTAGGTCGCGGACATCCAACCATCAGTCACAAGCAATCAAATTGTGGTTCAGAATGCTCAATTAGCGTAGATCACGACCTTGTCCTCGTGACAACGGCTGCAACTTCCCTTCTCTCGGGTGAAATCCGACGTCTCCGCAAATGCCGCCGAATACACCTGTGCCTGCTGACGAGTCGAAAGTCTAAGCTCCACATAGAGGCAATCATCGCAAAACGCTTTGCCCTTGTTTTCCCTAATGAATGAGGCGATCTGCTTGGGAACCGTCATCGCCACATTATGGACCCTTGGCGCAGTTGTATGGGACGGGCTGTCCACCGCAGCAAGCACAAGATGCATCGGGGTACATTCTTGGCAGTCGTCACTGCCCTTTATTCTCGCTGACCTTCGCCCGATGCCCATCGTCCTCAAACTATCCCACCTAGACGGCCGCATGTTTCACGACTGAACTTTGCCACCAATTCGTTCTCGTTGCCTTACCGCTGGCCAAGTAGCGCAGTGCAGCATCGATAACGATGAACGAACTGCTGAGGATGAGCGGCTCGGGAACCGTCACGGCGAGATAGGGTGATCTTCGCATTCACACCTCGCTTCCGCCTGCAGGTAGTGGATCAGTTTGAAACTGGTCGCCATTGACTATGACCATGGTCCGCGCCTACGTTTGATCATCAAACTACACGAATCTGGCGCACTCGCGCCTTGTTCATGGACGCATCATAAATCTCATGTAGAAAGCTGCGAACACGAATACGATTCCAACATTCACTGTTAACCGTTCCCAGAATCGGTTCCTGAAGAACAAGAGATCTACTCCGACTATGACGGCTACCATCACCACGGAGTAAAGCACCGCTGCAACCTGTCTGGCCATTTTAGTCCCTTGATCAATCGTAAATCAGGACATTTATAGGTCGCATTTTGTTCCCAATTTCAAGCTTAGCGACCATCCAACCGCTTGGGCAAGGATGGGTATCTTGCCCCTTCCAGTTAGACCCAAAAGTTCAGTAAGTCGCTTCCAAAATCGGCCTGAAGAACACCGTGTGGAACATGCGAATCAAGAAAGGCGAGTCGACGCATACTTTAGATTCCGACGTATCGTCTCATAAGTCGTTGGACGGTCTTGACATACTCGTCGGCATCGAAGGGCTTCAATACGTATTCCGTAGCCTGGCACCGTTCCGCTTCGGCAATATCTCTGGGTTCATCCGATGATGAAAAAATCACGATTGGAAGCATTGCCATGCCATCCCTTGCCCGAATCAGGCGGAGCGCTTCAAGCCCGCTCAGCTTCGGCATGTTAACATCGAGGATGATCAGCACTGGCACGATTGGCGCAAATGCGACAAGAGCATCCAGCGCTTCTTTGCCGTCGAGAGCAATCTCCATCTCAACATCCTGATAATCCCGCATCGCTCGGCGCATAAAGAAACGATCGTCTGGATTGTCCTCAGCGAACAAAATAAGGTGTTTTAGATAAGATTCAGGTTCCCGCCATCATTCACGAGTTGCACAGCAACAGTGTTTTCTCCAGCTCACCTCACAAGATACACCTGTCGGTTGAAATAGGCCAACTCCTGTTAAGATTCTAACGTGGAAAGCACTAGATACCCAGAAATGCCCCATAAGGATGCCCTGAACATCTGAATTTATCAAATCGGTCTACCATCTATAGCGCCACGTTTTAGCTCAATTCGAGTTAACAGCAGCGGCAGTTCCGCGTTGTGTGGGCCTTGAACCTAGGCAGAGGCGCCTTCGTACCGAAAGTCCATCGGGGAATTTGACCGAGCGCAACTCAGGCTTTCCGAAACGTCCTCTGACGTCCCTTCTAACACAATTTGAACCTAGAACTACCCACCTAATGGGCCCAGGGTTCCCCCCTCCAACATTACTGCCCTGTCGAGGATAGACCCCCTAGGCCATCTTGCCATCCGTATTCCAGCAAGGCCCCATCCTTCTCAAATGCGAAGGTGGTGTCAACGCCAAGCTCGTCAGCGGACTTTTGAAGCGTTTCGGCGAGCCGCCTACACCAAAGTTCTGTCTGGCGTATGTCCCTAACCGAGAAGTAGATACCATCGAATAAATCAACTGTGATAGTGAACTTATCCTCATTCTCTCGGGCAAGTGCAAACACGCCCTCAAGCAATCGCTGCTCGTATGACTGGGCGATCGCCGCCATGATGCTCCTCACGTTGTCCCTTCTCACATTGAAGCCTGACCATTGTTCCCTCACTATCTCGCTCTGATATTCGAGGACTTCGCCCCAAGCGTCGATTCCTTGCCCGTCGTTGCGGATCTTCTTTATGATTTGAGCCCTGGCATGGCGAAGCTCGCGGAACGCCATTTCCGAGCGGAGCTTCTCCCATAACTTGCCGCCACGCACCACCCCGTACCTTTCCTCAAACATCCCTCTCACTCGCTGGACGCCCGCCCCAAACAGGTAGGCGTACAAGACGGTTTTGATCAGCGTCTTTGTCCGCGAGTTGTACTCCAGCTTCAAATGGCTCAGCCAGTACTCCCAAACCCCGCGACCGAACATCTGCACATCGGGGCGCCAGATGGAATTGACGACGGCGAGTTGGGCACCGACGAGGTCGGCCTGGATCCATCCTTGGGTCAGCACCTCCCTAACTCGCCTTGAGAGCCTGGGGATCGAATCATTGATCGGGAAGATCCTTGCCGATCCCGCTACTGGCGCATAGTACGGTTTCGGCTGCACCATGATCTCGTTCAGGATATCAATGTCCCGCTCATCAGTGGCTAGCGCCAAGGCAGCGTCCATGTTGCGATTGACGATCGCCGTAAACGCGTTCGTTGGGCGGGAGTTCATATACTCCAATCGCTGAGTATTCGTCGTCCGCCCGATCCGAGCGGCTTCGAGTTGGGCCAGCTCGGCGTAGTCCAATTCATGCTGCTTGATCGTGCGCTTTGTCACCACTTTGCCCGTTTGGAACACGACTCGTGGCGACAGGCGCGTCCTGCGCTCAGCCTCGAACATTGACATCAGATCTTCGGGCAGATCGGAGATCAGGACGCGCGCCTTCCCATCAACAAAGCGATATTCATCCAGTTCGAGCGAGAAGACGTGCTTGCTGAAGTCATCGAACAGGACAGTCATGCTGGGAATGTTGCCCGCCTCGATGTCCTTCTCGGAGTAGCCGAGCACAGTGCAGACTCCCTTGGCCGATATTACAAGGCGGCCACGGTCGTCTCGGTGCCGCCCCCAAAGCAAGTACTGGAGCAAGCCCCATCGGACGTAGTTGTCATCGAGCCCCACGAAGGACTGGGCGACTCGATCGCGAAAGCTCTGCGAGCAGAACTTCACTTGAGGTTGGAGCTTTCGTTTACGGGCCACGTCGTCAACGCCGAGGGCGGAGATGCCCTTGCCTGGATTAAGAGGCTCAAACAGTATGGCGGATATCTCAAGGGTGCTTTCCAAAGACTCAATTGAGCTTTGCGGATTTGTCGACGTGCGGCCCGCGATCCCCTTGCCAACCAATATCCGATACATATTGCGATGACCAAGGCACTTGTTGCACTGTTCACGATTTCCGATGATAATAGTGGATCTTGAGCACTTCGAAGTCCAGCAACGAACGAATACCGCGGAACAAGGTTCAGGCCCTGACAGCTCTAGCCGATTGGTGCAAATGGCTCTCGGGTTTGGCCACAGGTTCTTTCTTTATCGGCGCCAAGACGCTGAGCCTCGGTCTGAAGGACCCTAGCTACCATACAGTTGCGATCGTCTACATCATCTGCCTCGGCGTTGTATTGGTTACGGCAATGTGGATGCTGGTCAATATTCCCAACGCGATCCAGTACTGCGATGGCAAGGAGCACGAAATGGACAGCGTGTACAGCATGAGCACGCTCTCTTGTATTCCACGCCTTCGGAAACAGGCACCGTATGTGCTCCTCAACTACGTGCAGTGCATAGCGTTCGTCGTTGCGATGGGGAGCTATCTGTTGCTCATCATTGACGGTCTGGCACCGAGCTGAATACAAAGCGACATGCCCACCATCTTTAGAATCTCCGACGCGAGCGAACGTGGCTACCTCTCATTCGACCTGCGCGATCTCGTCGCCCTCGTCGAGCCCGAGGCCGCCCACCTCTGCTGGCACGCTATCCCGATGGGAGAGCAGACGTGGATCATGGTAGATGAGACTGCCTCGCAGACGATGCTAGATTTGCCCGCGCGAGTCGACGCGTCTCCGAACGGAGTTGAGCTCAGTTGGCCAGAAATGCAAGAGCTGGCTGCGTCGACGCACCAAACGATCTGGGGCACGTTCATCGGCATTCAACCCAAGACGCCGCTACCCTCCATTGCAGAGATGTTCCCCGATAAGTGGCACTACTTCAATCAGGCGATGTCCGTGTTTTTTGACGTGGTGGAGATTGCCATTCAGGCGGTGGACAGTTCGTTTTGGCATCTCTACGCAAGGGATGACAAGGTGATGGAGCGTATTCGAGCGGCGTTTGCAGACGTCGGGTTCATTGACGTTGGTGGTTGATCTGGGCCGACCGAGTCTAGCAACTCCGCCCACCAATCGATTGAGCAACGCAAGTGGAAGCAGTTTGCCCGCTGGAAAAAGCGAGCTATGGCCCTCCTTTCTCGTGCCACTTTCCATCTTCACGAAGTTCAAACGTGTCGGGATAGACTGCGGCCAGCACCTCGGGCGCTTCAAAGAAGACGCCTCCCTCGTACGAGAGCTGAGCCTCCCTAACCTTTTGCCGAGCATTGGCGAGAACGCTGGGATCGCTGGAGATCCATAGCGCATGGATCAATCGCTCGAATTTCCTGCTCATTGCCCGCACTTTGCGGACGGTGTACTTTGGCTGTCTCGTCTTATGCCGCTTATACAAGATGTATCCTCTTCTGGACGCATGAATACCATTTGCAATGCCGCCAGAGCTGCGGAGAAGAAATTGGCAGAGAAGCTAATGGCAGAAGAGCAGAATCCCGTTCAACAGATCTGCCTAGACGGGTCGTTGGCGGCTCGCCAGTCAAGCGAACAAACCATAACCGACAATCTTATTGATGATCTTTCAAGAATTGCTGGTGACCGATTTAGAGTTATCCCTACGACATCACATGCAGAGGCAAGACGCTTTGGCGCCGATTGGATGTGGGCCGTCAAAACGAGGTTTGGTGTTTATGGCGGTCTGGTGCAGGCGAAGCGGGGGTATCCACCTATCGGATCGTCTGATGCCCGCACGATAGAGGTGACAGATAGACCAAATGACCATACTGGCATCGGCCAACTTACAACCCTAAGGCAGACGTCAGAGCAGCTTGCCATCGCATCGTCGTATGCAGTCTATTGCCTTCAAGAATCCTATGTTCCGAAATGCAAAGCTGCAACGGGTCCCCACAGCATTCACTTTGTGACGGCAGACACCTTATCTGAGGGAGATATATCGTTGCCTATAGCGAGTGACCACTCGGTGACATTGAGCGAGTTGCTGTGCTGTGCAGGTAGCAAACAAGGAGCGACCCTCGGAAACGTCCCCGTCCTAACTCGTCGAATTGGAAGCATCGAAGACCTCGTTCAGGCGGCCCGACAGACGAACCAGGTAAGGAAGATCTTGCGAGTTGACCTGACCTGAACATCAGCGCTAAGCCAGATGCAGTCACTAGCAGTGCCAGACATGAACTGAGGATGGTCGTAGTCAATGCGGCGCGTACGCCACGCGACTTCATCGATCATCGGGTGTATTTTAGCCCTGCCGCCCAAAACCGCATTCACAAGTCCTCAGTACATCACCTCGCCTAGTACATCGGGATTGTGGGCGCATGCGTCAGGCTCAACGAGAGCGCCACCGACGAAGTGCTCTGGAAGATCGACGATATCGGCGACGACGAGACCTTTTTCGGGGCCGAACATGCGAGAGCTGAAACAAACCGCTACGTCCGACCCTGCCTTGTCTTTTTGCAGAGCCAGCTTTCTGCCAACGTCACCGAAAATGGTCTGACGATCCAAGTCCGAGACTTCGGCTAGTCCTGCCAAACAGCCTGCTTGCTTACCGACTTCAATCGAACATGAATCTGGCCGTCCTCCTCAGCGATTTCAATGTTGGCATCTCCGTTGACGCTCCCAATAGGAACGCTAAAGCAGCCGTATTTCTTGACAAGCGCCGACAGGAGTCGGACCGAATCTATCGAAAGAGTCTCGACGGTCATGGTCTACTTTCCCACAAAAACGAATTCGTTTTCCATTCGTCGGTGACACGCCATCGAGTTCATGTAGGGCATCATAGAAATCGTGCAACGCACGACCTTCCAAAGCAACCCCAAGAGCCTCGAGGACCTCCTCAAGGAAGTGAGAAGCTGCAAGATCCAGTTGCCCGATTTTCAGCGAAGTTGGGTTTGGGACGACGATCGCATCAAGAGTTTGATCGCGAGTGTTTCCCTTAACTACCCGATCGGAGTCGTGATGATGATGCAAACGGGGGATGACCAAGTCAAGTTCAAGGCTCGACCGCTCGAGGGGGTCACCGATGTACCCACAACCCCCGAGTCGCTTGTGCTCGACGGTCAACAAAGGCTCACTTCTTTGTTTCAAGCGCTCTTTCAGAACGGTCCAGTGTTGACCCGCGACACCAAGAACAAAGCGATCAAGCGCCGCTACTACATTGACATTCGAAGGGCGCTGGACACCGCCGCCGAACGAGAAGACGCAATTGTCTCCATCGACGCCGATCGGAAAGTCAAGAACTTCCGAGGCGAGATACTCGCTGACTATTCGGATCGAAATCTCGAGTGTCTCGCCGAAGTATTTCCCGTCCCTCTACTCTTCGATACAGTTGAGCTTATGAAGTGGCAAATGGCATACCTTACTTGCGAACCCGATAACCAAGAGGCGCGAATGGCTCGCTGGACCCAATTCACAGAGGAGGTCGTCCAGCGCTTCCAAGGCTATCAGGTCCCCGTCATCACGATGCTCAAGGGCACTCCGAAGGACGCCGTATGCCAGGTTTTCGAGAAGGTCAACACGGGTGGCGTTCCGTTGACGGTTTTTGAGCTTCTAACCGCCACCTATGCCGCTGAAGGCTTCGAGCTTCGGAAGGACTGGGAGCAGCGAAGGTCGGTGATTTGGTCCAAGAGCGTACTGAAGGGGGTTGAGAACACCGATTTTCTAATGGCTGCAAGCTTGCTGGCGACACGTGAGGCGGGGCGTACGGTTAGCTGCAAAAGGAAGGACATCCTGTCCATGTCGCTGGACGATTATCAATGTGGGGCGCAACTCGCGGTTAAGGGGTTTGAACGAGCAGCCAGGTTTCTTGTCGGTCACGGCGTCTATGCCGCCCACGACGTCCCGTACAAAACCCAAGTTGTGCCGCTCGCGGCGATACTTGCGATCCTAGGCGAGAAATGGGAAGGCGACGCGATCCGTACGAAGCTCGGGCGGTGGTATTGGTGCGGAGTCTTCGGCGAAATGTATGGAAGCACCGTGGAAACGCGATTCGCACGCGATGTGGGCGAAGTCGTGGACTGGATAGCAGGCGGACTCGAGCCCAGCACGATCCAGGAGGCGCAGTTCTTCGAATCTCGGCTCCTGCGCCTCAGAACCAGAAACAGCGCCGCCTACAAGGGGGTGTACAACCTGCTTATCAAAGAAGGAGGGCTCGATTTTAGGACGGGCGAATCGATTCAAGTTGGCACCTACTTCGACCAGCGCTATGACGTCCACCACGTATTTCCTGAAGACTGGTGCCGAGGAAAGGGCATTCCTAACGGTATTTACAACGCCATCGCGAACAAGACGGTGATTTCGGCCCGAACTAATCGGAGCATCGGAGGAGCTGCCCCAAGCGTCTATCTCGCAAGATTACAAAAGGCGCAATCTATGTCAGATGCTCGGATGGACGAGATCGTGAGTACGCACTTGATCGATCCGAGCGATTTGAGGGCCGACGATTTCAACAACTTCATTGAAGAACGGCGAAAGGCGCTCGCGACGCGAATCGAGTCGGCAATGGGCAAGCCAATCCAGCGGGACGTATCGAACGAGGCCCGACAGGAGGCTGTTGAAGATGTCGAGAACGACGTGGAAGTAGATATAGAGGCATAAATCGGCTCGCCTTTACCTTAGTCGTCCCTCAATTCAGAGGGTACTTTTCCAGTGGCAAAAGCCGTATGCTTTTGCAATGCCATCACCATCAGGAGTAACTCCCAAATATAGCCTTGGCGAGTTGCTATCGCTCACGGCTGACACAACCAGCAGGGGCGCCGTGGTCGGTATCGCGACCGACGGACCCGAAGTTTCTTACAGCCTTTTCATGGGGGGAAAGGTCGTAACATATTATGAGTCGCAGTTACGGTCCGCACCGCCCCAGGGCCATGTCCAACAAGTCGGCGGCGATGAGTTTAGGGCTCGCCTAACGGCATCCCAAATACGGCACCCGAGTCTCGATAGCTTGTACTCGCTGCAAGCCAGCAGGATCACGTTCGTACCTTACCAGTTCAGACCCGTGATGCGGTTCATAAGGTCGGATCGGCCACGACTACTGGTGGCGGACGAGGTGGGGGTGGGAAAGACGATCGAGGCGGGACTGATCCTTCGAGAGCTTCAGGCCAGGCGCAATATCAGAACCGTCATGATCATCTGCCCGAAGGCGCTCGTGGCAGAAAGAAAATGGCAGCTTGAGCTCGAAAGGTTTGACGAGCACTTTGAGCATCTCGATGGCCCGACGCTTAGAAACTGTATCGCTGAATACGCCAGGAACGGCGTATGGCCCGAACGCTACTCACGGTGCATCATTCCGTTCTCACTTTTCGATGAGCGATTGCTGGAGGGCTCTGGAAGCGAGGGCGGATTACTCGGGCTGGATCCACCCCCAATCTTCGATCTAGTAGTCGTTGATGAAGCCCATCACTTACGGAATCGAGCTACCCAGCTTCACCAGGGGGTTCGCCACCTTGTTTCGAATGCAGAAGCCGCAGTGTTTCTAAGTGCCACACCGATACAGCTTCGGAGTAACGATCTCTTCGTTCTCTTGAACTTACTGCGCCCAGACGTTGTGATTGATCCCGCTACGTTCGCCTTAATGTCCGAACCGAACACTCACATTCATGCCGCCGCGAACGCTGTCCGCTCCGCATCGGACCACTGGCAAGCGCTTGCAGTGCAATGCCTGACTGATGCCGCCTCCACCGACTGGGGCCTCAGATTCTTGGCGCGGGACCCCGATTTTTCGATCACCCTCGGTGAGTTGACTCAGGATACGCTAGATGATGAAGCACGCATACCAGTCCTTCGCCGTATCGAAGAACTTCATACGTTTTCACGCTTGATCAACCGAACAAGGCGAAGAGACATTGGAAGCTTCACCACACGTAAGCCATTTGCCATTCGAATTGCGTTCACGCCTGAACAAGAGAATCTCCACGATGAGCTGCTGGCAGCTCAAGCTAGGATTCTGGCTGCGGCGCACGGAGACCGATCCGTTCGCTTCATGCTTTCGACGCTTCGGCGGCAGGCCTCAAGTTGCATTCACGCTTTGGCACCAATGGTTCAGACGATTCTCAACCGCAGACTGGACGAGATCGATTTCGACCTTGAGGACGATTGGGAGGACGAGGAAGCGGCCGTCGGGACAATCAGAGATCATGTGCAGACCGTGGTGGATCTGGCCTCCGCTTTAGGACCTGAAGATCCTAAGTTAAGTGCGCTCCTTCGAATCGTAGAGGAGAAGCAGGTGATGGTGAACAACAAGATCCTGCTCTTCAGTAGCTTCCGACATACTCTCGCCTACTTGCTTCGGAATCTCCAAAGCCTTGGCGTTCGTACGGGTCTCGTCCAAGGGGATGTATCCGACGACGAACGACGCAATCTAAGGCGGCGGTTCAGCTTGGATCGTACTAACCCGCAGGCTATCGACTTACTTCTTTCTTCCGAAGTCGGATGCGAAGGATTGGACTACCAATTCTGTGACACTCTTCTCAACTACGATCTTCCATGGAATCCAATGAGGATCGAGCAACGGATTGGCCGCATCGATCGATACGGCCAGCCGTCCGAAACGGTAGCAATCTATAACCTCATAACTGAAGGCACCGTCGACTACGAAGTCTATGATCGGTGCTTCGACAGGATTGGGGTCTTTCGCCAGGCGCTAGGTGGAAGCGAAGAGGTTCTCGGAGCGATTACCGAGGAACTGCAATCTGTGGCCATCGCCCTCGAGCTCACCGAGGATGAGCGCTCGGAGCGATTGAGGCAAATTGCCGACAATGCAGTTCGACTACTCCACGAGCAAACGGCCCTCGAAAATCAGCAGGCTCAGCTTTTTGGGCTGACCCTCCCACCTGACCAGATAGAGAACGAAGTGCAGGAAGCCACCAGTCCATGGTTGAGCCCTCGGTCCCTCCTCAATCTCGTCAACGAGTACCTTGCCCAACGGTGTGGTCCCACCGCTCGACTTGCAGGGGGCGGCCCCACCTTCACACTAAGAGTGAGCCAGGAGAACAGATCTGTCCTTCTTGCCGACTACCAACGAATTCCGCGAGTAGCTTCGGCAATGAACCGAAGCTGGGAGCGGTATCTGCGTGGTAGCGAGGCAAGACTTAGCATCACGATCGATACCCAGGTCGCCGTAACCGATCGCGAGATCGTGTTGCTCAACCCCGTTCACCCCTTAGTGAAACAAGCGGCAGAATCCATCTATTCTGAAGCCCCATTTGCCATGTCGGCGGTGGTTACGGATCCAGAATTACCAAACGGCCGATATCCATTTGCTGTGTATCTCTGGACGCGATCGGGGATTCGCGAGGATAGCCAGATCGTCTGCGTTTGCCCAGATGACTCTGTACAGCACCGACTCCCTCAATTGCTTCAAGAGCCACAAGTTCGCTTTGACCCAGGTCTTCCTCTGGACGGCGCCGAGACTGCCTTGCTGGAGAGCAAGCATCACGGAATGTGGCGAACTGCTCGCGAACTGCATATTCAGCGTACACACGAAATCGCTCAGTATCGAATTTCGAGCCTGCAGGCTAGCCATGACGCTGGGCAGGCGGCGATCGTCGACCAGCTTAATGCGGCTTCGAATGATCGCATCAGGATTATGCGAGAGCGGCAAATGGCAAACCTCGTGACTGATACCGACCGTGCCAGGCGAAGGATCGAAGAAGACGCAGGCCGTGGCGAGATTGCTTCCCACCTGCTTGCCCAGGGCAGTGTTGTAGTGGAGCGTCGGTCGTGAGCACTCATTGGTTTGAGCTTCTGACAACTGACAGCAGAGCGACCCTTGATGGCCTCATGCGAAAATCGACGCCCCAGAGCCTCAGACGCATTCTTGTTGAAAAATACTCAGACCCCGACCACTTCCTGTACGAACTCCTACAGAATGCCGACGACCAGCACGCCACGTCGGCCTCAATTGAGCTCGGAGTCGATGAGGCGCTCTTCGAACACAACGGCGACGAGTTCCGCGATAAGGACGTCGAATACATCACCGCGATCAGCCTCAATGATAAGGCCGACGATCCTACGAAGATCGGTAAGTTCGGCCTCGGTTTTAAGTCGGTTCTTAATGTTACAAAGCGACCCGAGATCTATACAACCGTTCTGGGCTCAGCGTTTGCTTTCGCGATCGAGGACATCATCGTCCCAGTCCCGCAGGATGACCCGAGCGGCTTGGCCAGGTCAGGAAGGACTCTCTTTCGGCTTCCTTTCCAAGAGGATTCAAAGGACGAAGTCTACGTTCGACTGGAGAAGCGACTGCCGAGTTTAGGCGCAGAAGTTTTACTCTTTCTTAACCACCTCACTGTCGTCAACTGGAAGTCGCCTACAAGCGCGGGGTCATACACGAAGACTTGGCGGGATAACGAGCGTGTGCACCTAGTTGCGACGTGGCGAGACAGCGCTGGTGCGCATAGCGCCGAAGCTGACTATCTGGTCCTTAGGCAAGGCGTTCACCATCGGCTGGCCAAGCAGGAACTGACCGTGATGATCGCCCTCCGTCTCGAAGGCGATAAGATTCGACCGACAGACGAGACCACGAAGTTGAACGTTTTCTTTCCAACCGAGGTGGAAACTGGCTTTCGCTTTCTTGTTCATGGGCCGTTCTTGCTGAACGACAGTCGAGAGAACATCCTACGCGATAATGATCTGAATCAGACCTTGATGGAAACTTGCTCGGACTTGCTGGCAGGCAGTCTTGATTCCTTACGTGACCGTGGCCTACTGACTATCCAAGCTCTCGCTGCCCTACCGATCCAATTGGAGCGATCGCCAGGATACGTCACTGAGTCCTGGCGCCCAGTCTACAGACCCGACTTCCTGCCGTTTTATACAGCTTGTGTAGCCGCTCTTGGCGACCGTCCACTTATTCCAGTTGGGAACGGTCAGCACCTATCTGGTCAGCAACTAAGGCTGGCAGAATCGGATCGAATACTTAAGCTACTGACACCGCAGCAATTAGGCCAGCTTCTCGGATCCGATCACGAAATCAACTGGGTTGATCCTAGAGTCACGGAGCGCGGCTCGTACAGCTCCCTATGGCGATTCCTTCGGAGTGGGCTTGGTATCCAAGAGATCACAGGCAGATCATTTGCAACACGTCTGACCCGTGGATTTCTCGAAGCGCAAAAAGACGACTGGTTTGTCCTTCTATACGAGGCACTCGAGGAGATGGCCGACCTTTGGAAGGCCGCCTCATCCGAACTTCGCTGTCGCACCGATAGACCAATTATTCGGCTCGAGAGCGGTGATCTGGTGCCACCGTTTCGCCCCGACAATCCTTCGATGCCCTGCGCCTTTCTTCCGTCAGGACACAGTGTTCAGTCGTCGGCCCCCGTCGTGAAGAAGAGTATCTATGATCGCGCGCCAGCGGCTGCCTTCCTTGAGAGCCTAGGTTTGGCCAAGAGAAGCATGCTTGATGACGTCTTGGAAGAAGTGCTTCCAACGATCGGCGGCGACGAACCTGACTTGAGCCGCTTTATGGAGTGGATGGACGAATACAAGTTCGGTCTTGAAGTCATCGCCGACGCAGTTAACGACTGTCCTCCAGCGCGAGCCGAATCATTGGAACAAGCCATCCTCAAGAGGCCAATTGTCCTATCTTATTCAGCGGCCGACGAGAGCATGCCTTTGCTACGCATGTTTTCAGCTGTCCGCCAGCCCACCGACGAACTCAAGATCTGGTTTGAAGGCGTCACCGACGCCTTCTTTGTTTCAGATGAGGTGACCGAACTGGCTGCATGGACAACCATCAGTAATTTCATGTCGAAGAGCCATGCAGTTCCGAGCCGAGTTATTGTTTATCGGCGGAAGCCAAATGCGCATGATGGCTATACGCTTCTGGGGTACTCCGATAGCAGGTACAGAAGAGGTGCTAGAGGATTCGATCCAGATGCGTGGATCTTCGAGTTGACGCTCGCTATGAGCAATGTTACGATCGCAAAAGCCAAGCTCCTTTGGAATCTACTCTTGCAGAACTATACGCTCATTCGTGGGGTGGTCGAGACCGCCACGTGGCAGAACTTTAAGAACGCAGCGGCCCAGCCCGAACAGCTTTCTCGCCTAGGTAGAGCTGTTGCCAAGACCGCGTGGTTGCCTGATCGAGATGGGGTCTTCCATACTCCCGACGTTCTCGGACTTGGCGACCTCCCAGATGACTTTGAAACCGCTTCCCCTGAAGCAAAACAACTTGCGAAAGTGCTTCAGATGGAGCATTCAGACCTCGATGAAATTGCATCCAAAGTAGAGGTCAACTCCGAACAATTAGCCCAGTTCCTGCGCCACAAAAACGATCCTCGGCTGCTTACTTTTCTGGGCCAACTCGATACCGTCGAGGAGGACTTCCCTTCGGACGAGGTTCCCGATCCAATACGTCGCGAGGAACAGGTCAAAGTAGAGTTTGAGCATACTCGCATGAAAGCATACGAGGATAGAATCCGCTCTGTTAGGACATCGGCAAATGCAGTTAGTGCAAGGAAGGAGTATCTTCGCCTGATCTATGACAACACCCAAGGACAAGTAATTTGCCAGCTTTGCCAGTTGCCTATGCCCTTTAAAGGACTTGACGACTTGGATTACTTTGAAGCGGTGATGCTTTTTAGGAAGCCAATCGTGGAGAAGGAAATGGTGTCTAACTACTTGGCATTGTGCCCGCTGTGCGCGGCGAAGTTCTTGTACGCAAGGACAACCGCAGACGTTGATATCGCTGATGCGATTAAATGCGGCTCCGCTTCGCTTTCGGTTGAACTTGCAGGCATGAGTATGGTTCTTCGAATTGCGCCTGCCCACCTAATCGACATCACGACGGTACTGACCGAAAGTCAGTAATACACTTTGTCCAAATCCCGAGAAAAGACGATCCCCAATTGCATCTCGACACCCAGAATTCGTTCGGGGCCAAGCAAGACGTCCAAACCCTAGGTCATCGCCTCTAATTTCACCGACCGTAGTAAGGTTCAGAAAACAGGTCGAACTGCTCGACACGAACTGGTTCGACTTTCTTGGGTTTTCGTGGAGTCAGTTGAAAACTGATACGCGTAGATCCACTCTGTACTAGAAGTGTTTGCGAGCCGCGGGTCAGGGCAACATACAGTTCCTTTGGCGTCAGACTCTCAGCATTTGCAACTACGGCGTGGTCATATTCCAGCCCTTTCACCAGAAGGACCCGAGATGAGACGAACCGTTCGGATCGACGACCGATTCGTCTTGTAAGGTCGCGAACTGCAAATGCCGCCGCGGTATAGTTTTCGTGCTTCCCACTAGTCATTGCGGTTAAGCAACGACGCCCCTCATGTTTCAGCTCAACTCGATAGGAGGTGACGCCGTCGAGATTCAGGATCGTTTGATAGGCCGCCAGCATAGCGGAAGGACCGCCGCCGTCAACAATGTTTTGGATGCTCTGTGCAAGTCCCGCATTAGCACGATACCTTGTGGCTTCGATATGGCGATCACGCGCAAGCGCCTGATCCAAATGAGATATTGCGGCCGACGCATTTGACGTTATCGCCAGGGTGAACGCTATTAAAGCTCGTGCCTGCGCCACGGCATCGCCCTCGTCTACAGCGCAGGCAAACTGCATCAGGCGTTTGCAATCCATCTCCTCCATCGAGCGAAACTTTCCACCGATGCCCTTTGAGAAGCTGTGGGCCTGGTTATCAACTTTGTGAACGACCAGAACGGTCCCGCTCCCATGGTAAAGCCCAATACACTTGCTATTTAGTGCTCGACTATCCAATGGGATGTATTGCACGGGCGCCGTCAAATCGATTGGTTCCAGCCTGTCGACCTTTTGGCGCACGTCCTGAAGCCAATCGCCCAGACCAGCGGCGCCAGCATTTATCCATCGATATGGAGTACTGAGGGGTTCCAGTTGGGAGAATGACGAGAGATCCGAGTTGAAGTCAATGGTAGATCCCTCAAATTCAAAAACGCCCTGGAGAGGGTCCCCAAGAATTCGGCAGGGTAAATGATCAGCGATATAGAGAATGAGATCGTGTTGCGCTCTGGTGCAATCTTGATACTCGTCGACAAAAACTCCACCGTACGTCGCCATCAGAATGGCGAGAATGGGAGGAACCTTCAAGCACGACAGCGCCGAAGGATATACATTCTCCCAGCCTTTTCCTGATGGCTGAAGATCAGACATTCCAGATACCGCTGGAAATGCCGCCGCATACTTCAGAGCCCATCCTGCAATTGTTTCGACGTTAAAAGCTGCTCTAGGAACTCCTAACTTGGATAGCTTCGAGTTCAAGGAGTGGACACCAGCATGGGTGTGCGTGAGGATGAGCTGCTTTCCTTGGATGGCGACCGCCTCCTTCACCGCCAAGGCTATCGAGTGAGTCTTCCCGTAGCCAGCGGGCGCCATCAAGTAGCATCTTTTCGCCTCCGCCAATTCGATTCCGACGTCGCGAAGCGGCACGCTACTCCTCCCCTATCCAGGTGCATATGGAGTCAACTAGATTATTTGTGGGCGTACCAATAAGCTCGCCGACGTGCCTAAACAGTAGCGCGCCGAGTTCCCATGCTTTGTCCCACCTTTTGAACCAACCCGCCCTAGACTTACTGCCCTTCGCCGCCTTGCCCAAAGCTGCCCTAAGTTGGGTCTCATCGTGTGCCTTCAGCCAAGCAGAGACATTCCCATCAAACGAATTACCGTCGGCGCCGAGGCTGCCACGCACGCAACTTCGACATGATTCATCACCGTAATGCTCACAAGCAAGATCGTAAATCGGCTGAAGTAAGTGTATCGGGACGTCAGAAAGGAGACGCTCCTCTGTACACATTTCCCCTTCCCAGAGTAAGACCTTCACGTTAGCCGCCGTCATCATGGTTTGGTCAGGGTTGGGAGGCTCGTCCGAATCGCCAAAGAAGCAAACGGTGTATCCGAGCGAAGCTAGTCTTACGGCAAGTGCTGGCCCTTTGGTGTTGCCGCCACCGTCTGACGCAACAACACCCAGGAGCCCGAATGAGGGCTTTTCATTGAAACGTAGGAGTTCGTCGAGCGCCCAAAGTAGACCGCCTTCCGTGGGACCCTCGCATACGATAACTCGACGAGCAAGAAGCGACTCGGGCTTTGCTCGAACTAAACCCTTGAACTCGTCATCGGATGGAAGCGGGACAACCCTGGTGTTTGCGCCATCCGACCTTACGACGCAGATTCCATCGCCACCGATCTCGGCGATGACTGTGGGTGAATGGGTAGTGATGAAGAGCTGGGGGCCTTTTTCCTTGTCCTCAGCCGCCAGCAGCGTACGAAGCAAATGGATAAGGCGGTGCGGTTCGAGTCCATGCTCGATTTCATCGATAATGACTGCGCCGCTTTCACTCTGCCCTTGCCGCTGGATTGCCGCCGCCAATAGCCTCCTCGTTCCGAGCCCGCACATGCGCAGCGGCACAAGGCCGTCGTGTAAGGAAAGAAACGACGTACCCTCACCAAGGGAACGAGTGTCCAGCCCTGGACCATACGTGCTTCGCGGGTTCACGCCGAGTTCCTTTCCGAACCCTTCAATCTTGGTAGCGCATTCATGGAGTGACGTGCCTTTCAAGTCTCGCACAGCATGCGTTGCCTGTCTTTGCGCTTCCGCCAAGACTTCACGGATTGACTGTGTACCTTCGCTCATTCGAGCTAGGGCGGAGCCACGGGCCCAGGTGATGTGACGATCGACGAATTCTCCGAGCCGTGTGATCCCAAATGCCTCGCGATCTTTTGAAGAGATGTACCTCGGATCGCGTTCGCTAACGATGACACTCCATTCGGGCTCAAGCGAAGGTCCAACCTTAAGTTGAACTGCGAGCACTGGAACGTCCCCTTCCTCCAATTCCTTTAGCTGTTGTCCGCTTTCATCCCACGCCAACTGGCAGAGCCCGAATTTCTCCTCGTTTAGCAAAGCCTTCGGGAATTCCGAGATTACAGCCCGAATCAGGATTTCCTGGTTGTAGTCGCAATCAAAGAAGTCGGCGTCGCCGAATAGCACGTTCCAGCGAGGGGAAAGAACCAGTTCAAGCGCATCAAGGACAGTAGTCTTTGTCGAATCGCCTGGACCAACAAGGCAGTTCACCCTTCGATCGATACGCCAATCCAGTGATTGAATGCCGCGAAAATTCCTTACTCTGAGATGGATTAGCTTCATTTCTCCCGCCCGTCCTAGTTCAGCTTCTTGCTGGAAACATGTTCCACTACTGACGTCATAATGAAACAATTTTACCGCTGAATGGTAACCTGCAATCGAAGGTTGATAAGTTTGAAAGTGAAAAGGCGGCAATAACAGCTGCGACACGTGGTGAGCCATGTCCTGGCGAAACGGAGATTGGCTCACTGGTTACAAACTGTCTCGCCATATATTCCGAGATCTCTATCGTTGACGACGAGTGAATGTGGGCAATGGCGACACACATGATAGGCTACGCTCGGAACATCGATCTAAGGGCCGTCCCACGAACATCCAAGCACAAAAAACGAGGTTCATCCGTAAAGTCTTGGCCGATAATGCCATCCTCGTGGCGCTTCAGCGAAACAAGACCTACTTGTCTGGCAACGTCGATAGTGGCCCTTTCAGATTGGCATTCGCCGATCGATTGATGTCATTTTCTTCTTGCAGAAAAACGGTCAACAGGCTGTACTCCTTAATCCTCGGATACTTCGACATGGTCAAATCAATCCTAAACGGCACTAGCCGCATCGAATTCGCGGAATAGCTCTGCTAACTCTGGAAATGCGCTCCGCGCGGCATCCACAAATCCTATTTGCTGGAGCAACTCGTAAGTAACGCCCTTGATAACGACGGTTACACGCATTTGATCCAGAGCCTTCTCGGCTTTCCTGAAACATTTATCGAGCTTCTGGAATAGGAACTCTTCGGGGTCGGGACTCCTGCGCCTGCTTCCCCACTGATCGTATTCGGCGGTCGGATTTGCCTTAAGGGCTGGCGCCAAAGCAGTGACTATTTCGTTGATGCTTGCAGTAATGGCTACTTCTTTGGTGTGTTCGATGAATCCACTAAAGTTGCCAACGGTTTTATCGAGCTCTTCGATTGCTTGGTCGAATTCCTTCCGATCCTTCTTTAGAATCCCCATTCCAAATCCAGGGATAACTCGGAGAAACTCCTTCTCAATTTCCTTTCGATGTGTCTCCACTTCTAGCTGAGCCTTCGTAATCTCTTCAGTTGGTTCGATCAGCCTGTAAGCTGACCGCAGGCGCCGCTCGACGTCCGCTGACTGAACGCCGATCAAACCCTGAGGAAGGGAAACTTCCTTGCGTGTTACCTTGCAGCCCTTTACTTCAAGTTCGACAAACTCGATCCTTGCGTTAAAAACCGTGACTTTCCTCGCTAGATCGAATTTCTGCGGCGGATTCGCATCGAGGTCTTTCTTGATCGCCTGCATCTTTGCCTCGGAAACTCCATCCATGCCGATCTTCCGAGACATTTGACCCAAGGGTCCAGCGCCTAACTGAGCTGCGATGCTCTCGGTAGTGTCGCTGAGTTGAATGGTGATTCCTGAAGTTTCACCCAAAGACTCGGTGGCGATTAGGTACGGCTTTGGCGCAAAGATGCTGATCGCGTCATCGATAATGGCGACGCAAATTCGGATGTCAGGTTCGCTGCACAAGACGGCGCCCATTTGATCGGCACAGGCTTTAACTTTTCCGACTGCCTCAATCGTCCCGTACCCGAGACGCATGACTTCTGGGTTCGTATCGACGATCACCGTAACGTTCTCGGCGCCAAGTCTTGGCCAAGTCTCAGTTAACGCCTCGGCCACCTCATCGTGGAATCCTGGACACAGCAAAACGACGCGGTGCAGAGCACCAAGAATGCCCGCGGCCAGGTTACTAGAAGTTATCGATGTAAGTGGCATCGTAATGTAGGATCGCCGCAAGACAATCTTAACACGGATAGGCCGCCAAGACGCCAGATGTCTGAAGGTAATCGAAATGTGCCACCAATGGACCAATCAATTCGCGGTCTCGTAGCACCACCCCTAACTCCATATTGTCTTGCATCGCCGCCCGCGACCAGTTGGCGCTAGTGATCAAGATCGCCTCTTCGTCGATCACCAAACATTTGACGTGCATGCTTCCGTAAATTTGCCCCTTGTGGGTTCGTCTGTTGCTAATCGGCCACACACGTATCTGGGCGCACCCGAGGACAATTGGACCGAAGTGTTGAATCTTGTCACGCCGAGATTCCTGGCTAGCAACGTCGAAATCTTCTAGGATGATCTTCACGCTCACTCCCCGAGCGACTATCGCCTCAAGGGAAGTTCTCAGCGACTCAACTTCACCTATGGAGAACGTCAGGATCAGCACTGATTTCTTGGCGCTTGATATGAGTTCGCCATAGGCGGCACTTGTGGTTCGAAATCCTTGCAAAGAATCGGTTGGTCCACTCCAGCAGATTTCGGCCTTTGTCTTGCGCGCTTCAATGAACCGTTGGGAGGCAACTGCGGCCAAAACAGCTTGCGGAGCCAGGACATCTGAAGCTCCTTTCCACTTATTCGCGAAGTTGCCCAAGGCTTCGCGTTGACCTTTTTGTGGTAATTCAAGCGACCAAGCTTTGATCGCTTCTGGAGTCACTCCACAGGATCCCAATCGAGATTCTAAACGATCCAGCGTCTCTGGAAGTACATCGCGAACCAGGATAGCGACGGCTTCAAGGAAAGCAGTCTCCATCGTTTACACCATTCCGAAGAACGAAGCTCCATGCCTTTCTAGGGTCTCGATAACAAGTGATCGATCCAAGTAGCTATTCGAGCGCTCACAGCTCGTCTCGGGAACAAACCCGCAACTGTGGCACGCGGCCGCGTGTAGCTTTTGACCTTGACTGGCGTCATAGCCAGAGCAAATTGGATCGGAGGAACAGATCGCCGCACGGCCAAACGCTGCCAGAATGATCTCGTTCAGAACGTCGGATTGCCCCAAGGCAACTAAACCGCCAAGAGTCCCTTCGCTATCACTTGAGGATGTTCCAATGAACACACCAGCCATCGCTCCTTCAGTGTCATTTGCGGGTGAACAATAGATTCGCTCACGCAAGCTGGCTGTTCCATACCCGCATCGAATTCCCATCTCTCTCATCAGAAGATGAGAGAAGGTATGCATGAAAACGAACCTGGCAGTCGGCGGGGCTGGGCGTTTCTTCATCCATGGCCTGGCTTTACACCAACGATCGTGTGCCATAAGCAGCATTCGAAGCCTTTCCTTCACGGCATCTTTCGATTCCCACTTCACTAGCTCGGCTTCATTAAATTGGACAAAGACGCCTTCTCCCCGAACTGCCACGCCAGGCACCCACTTGGAACGTCTACGAGATAGTGGGGCTCTCCTTTCAGGTGGGAGCGAATCCAGCTCGGACATGTCACCAGCGGATTCGATACGTGTGAATCCAATCAAAGCGCGGACCTCGGTGAACCGCTCAACTAGGACTATTCGTGCAATCTGTTTTGGAAAGGAGCTCGGAACTGTCGTCGAGATCGACGTCGTTAATCTCTCCGTCAACACTGGGCCGTTCGCGCCGCTCAGGAGATTCCATTCGGGCCGCTTGATGTCCGTCGGCACATCGATTGCGTCTTGTGGTTCTGCGGTACGCAGCCGCTCGATGCCTGCCCATATCTGGTCGTCGTTATAGACCTCCAATTCCCCGAGCTGCCCGAGTCTTCTCAGGAGGGCGAGCTCTGGCTTGCTCTCCACTGCCGAAAGGATGGGCCAAAAGCGCTGAATGACAGGCTCTATCGGATTGGTCGTGACAGGTAATGAAAGCACTGAAAGGCTAATCGGGAAATAAGAGTTACTGGCGCCAATGAGCATCGCTCTGATGCCCGCACTACACGCTTTGGCCTTTGCATGAAGATGGGCATGGTAAGCGCTGCAAGCCGTATTCTGAAGATCGCTCTTAGGGCCAAACGCATCTGCCATTGGGCGACTGGTCTGACAGTTTTCACATCGTACAAACACATCGGCCGCTTCGCCAGAAACACCGCTTTCGAAGAGTCTTAACCTTGGAGTTAGGCAAGGAGCACTGCGGTGAACGAAATCTACCCACGGAAAATCTTCGAGATGCCCATTTTCGCAGGCGACGACAAATCGGGCGGGTACAGCTGCTGGCATTGAAGAATCTGTCCGCGACCCGCGCTTTTGACATCCATCGTGGATGTACCGTGTGCGATCCATTCGATACGGCTCAGTCTGAAGCTTGAAGAGTTGAGATTCGATCGGGGCGAGCGTTGAACACAACGGGCACCTGAGCCACCGAGGAAAGACGGAGATTGGAACCCCATGTGCGTCGGTGGGAAACGCGACCCTGTTCAGGTCGGGTTGTTGCGGTCCCTGTCGAATATCAGTGATCTGCGAGTTATTGAGTGCTTTCTGGACTGCACGAAGCAGTCGGGGCTCGCTTATCGGAAGACACCGAGCGACATCCCAATAATCCAAGCCCATTTGGATTCCCGTGAGACTGGGCAAATCCAACATCGAGCCTACGCCAAAGGTAGAGATGAGTTGAGAACGGCGAAGATCGCCGACGACTTCCTTCATTCAGCTTCCACCTCTTCTTCGACTTCCACACTGATCGGAATCTCGGGCAGTTCGATGAGAACAAGATTAGAAGACTGCTCCACTTCGCGAAGCGAATTGAGGCAGGTGAATTTGTCCCAGGGGCCGTCGTCGGGGTTTTTGAGCAGTGGACGAGCGAAGTCCTTCGCATCTCTGTAGACCAGACTGCTGTGGGGCCGATTTGCTTGCCCGATCCAGTAATCGACCAGGCCGTTACATTCCTGCTCAACTTTCTCGCCAAGTTGCGGAGAGATGACACGTGAAGCACGATCCTTCAGCACTTTAATGCCGCTAAGGACAATGTCGCTTCGAGACTTAACTTCGCCCGCGCCACCGTCGCTATTGTATGTCGAGCTATCCAGTCGCACTAAGGATGTCAAGACACCAGCAATTGCCCGCTCTCTGGCCCCTGGCGCAAATGGCGTGACGCTGGGCGCCTCCACAAAGGAATGGAATGTGGCATGGAAATGTCGGAACGTTTCGAAGTGGCTGAGGTCGCGGGGCCTCGACCAGTTGTGAACAGTGAAGATAAGTCCAGGGAAACGACGTCCAACACGAGCGGTCGCCTGAACATACTCTGAGGTCTGTTTCGGTTGGCCTGCAACGATCATCAGTCCAAGTCGAGGAACATCGACGCCGACGGAGATCATGTTTGTGGCAATGATTGCGTCCGCTGGCGCCCTAGTCGAATACTTCTTCCCCTGCTTCTTCTCCTCGGCACGCGCGGCTTCTTTGTCGGGGTCGAACTCTGCCTCAAGCCAATCGAGCAATCGGGGAATGTCTCCCGCGGTTTTGCGCGAGGTGAGTTCGTCGTATCCGCCGATGAAGTTTCGCCGCGCCAGACCTCTCTTATCCATCTGTTGGATGCGAGACCGCACGTCATCGTCAAGAAGTCTGCGCATGCCTCCAAGCTCCCTTATCGACGAGAAGTATCCAACAGTCGTCATATACGGATCTGCAAGCTTCCCGTACTTGTCGTAAAGCGTCTGACCAGCGCAAAGACAAGCGACGTATACACGAATGAGGGCCACTTTCAAGCGTCGCCCAGCGCCACATATGCCGACGTAGCGAAGCCCTGGGTTTTCGTCCGTGATCGGTTGCTGAATCGAGAAGAAGTTGTCATCTGAGTCCACCCCACGCGGAGGGAACACTTCGAGTCGGCGCGCAAACAGGGCGTTTACTTGGTCTGTCGCTCGGCGGATGGTTGCAGTCGAGACCACGATTTTTGGCCGCACGTCCTTGCCGTTAACTTTCCAACTGCAAAGTTCGTCAATGGCGGTCTCGTATATTCCAACGAGCGATCCAAGCGGTCCAGTAATAAGGTGTAGCTCGTCCTGAATGATCAAATCGGGTGGCCTGAGTGGGCTGGCACTTGTCACGAATTGACGTGGATTCCGATCCGTTCTCTGATGGCTTTGTTCGTTGTGCTTCGAGGCGGGACAGAGGTAGCCATGCCTCTGACAATGCTGAGAGACCTGCCCGAAGAGCATCGCTGTCTCACCATTCCAAGGCATCTGAGCGAACTTGTCGACGGTCGCAATAACAAGACTTGGCAGAAGCCTGTAGATCTCTTCGTCCACCGTACAAATGGGCAACCCTTCCCACTCGGCTTTCTTCTTGCTGAAGGCACATCGACCAAGCGGATCGCCGCAGTATGTGATCAATCGCCGCTTTTCGACGTCAGGAAACAGATTCTTCCCCACCTCGATGGCTGTGCCGCACCAAGGACAGTTCGTTAGCTGTTGGAGTGATCCTTTCGCTCCCCTTCGATCATCACCCCCTCGAGAATCCGACAGGGCCGACTCCGCCTGATCGTAGTTGTTTGGAGTGCTCGCCATGCCAACCCACAATCCAATGCGAAATGGCGTCGAACCCCACTTCTCAGGCTCGGCTTTACGGAGAAGTTCACAGGCACAGATGAGGGTGGTGGCACGTTGGAACTGCTGAAGCGTGAGCAAGCGCAGCGTATACCGCATGATCACGGCCACTCCATCGAGTCCGCTTCTGCCCTCAATTTCACCTTGCAACCTGCGAATCGCCAGGGTGAAAGCGGTCAAACCAAGATACGCTTCAGTCTTGCCGCCGCCAGTAGGAAACCAGAGCAGTTCAGCAGTAGCTCCTGGATCGAGACCTTGACACCGCTCGGAGTGCTCAAGATCGGCAATGCTGGGAAGGTTAACCAGGACAAATGCGAGCTGGAATGGGAACCATGTCGGTGTTTCCTTGGCCCTTATCTCCTCAAGCGTCACCGCATCACCGCGGCGAACAGATTGGCTTAATAGACCATGCAAACGCTGATCATGCATCGCTTGGTTCATGAAGCAAAACGCTTTATAGGCGTTATCGTTTGAACTAAGTAGTTCAATACCCGCCTGGATACGCCTAGCCGCATTACGAGCCTTAAGCTCAGTCCACTCAAGTGTATCGTCAAAGCCATCAAGGTGTTCCGCGCTTACTCCCCTCTTTGCAACTTGCTTATCAATCCACTCAACATAGGCTGTGACCAGCGGTTTCAGTGAAGTCGAGAGTTCTTTTGGCGATGAATTGGAAAGCGAATGCATCCCCAAGTTGAGCCCATCAATCTTGTGCGGACGAGCCTTGGCTACTTCATAGGCAGGAACGGGCGTCGTCCAGATTTTCGTTGCCCGCATCGGATCCGTCGATGTGTACCAATCAACCGAAGTGCCATGCCCTACAGCGAACTCCACCCGATGGCGGTAGTTCATCCTCATCTGTTGGTTTTCAAGTCGTTCAAGGCCGTCGAGGATATCCTCTTCGAACTGAAGCGCGCGGCGGATAAAACTTGCCTTGCCATCTGTTGTCTCGGCCAGCAGTCGAACTTGAAACAACCATTTGTCGTCCTTGCCATCCTGACCATCTTGGTCGTTCACCAGGAACAGCGTCACCATCTTGGTGCCGTCGTCGCTCACTCTGACCTGGCCCTTTACGTAAACCTGGGGCGTGTCTTGGAATGGGATCCATAGCTCAAGGTCACCGTCCGTGAGTTTCAGAATCGTCGCCTCGTCGATGTGAGTTCGGAACCAGACCTGCTTCGGATCGCCCTTCTTGGTCTCGTAACCTGTTTCACTTTTGCGGCGCCGATACCAACCCCACGTAACACTAACCTTGAGTTCATCGATTGCTGAAGCCAGGCAAAATGTTAATCCAAGCGAGTTGGGAAGCATCGAATCCGTTCCTGAAATCGGATCGTCATCTTGTCCTTCTTCGGCGCTCTCGTCGCTGCCAGCGCCAAGCGAAGTGTCATCGGAAACGGGATTGAGCGGGTTGTCATCGGGGAGCGCTTCAGCTTCGGGAAGCTTCTCAGCCATCACTCGCGATTTAGCTGCGGTCGTACCCTTGCCGACATCTCGTGGAGCAAGCCAGCCGACCAAATAGCGACTCGACACCCAGGTCTCATTGAGTTCCTCCTCTGGTCCGTGGGCAGGGCCAAGCAGGTCATTTAGGACGAGCTGTTCGAATTCCGCACGGATCTCTGACTGCTTGGGAGGCTCAAGTTGGGGCATGATAGGTAGTTGTCTGTCTAGTATATCGGGTCACCAACGAAAGTGACTACTAGGCGGCGGGCCTTTTATGAAGTCGTACGATGTCCCACGAAGTCGCAATGCCAATGATCGGGTCAGAAGGCAAACCACTTGCAGAGACGAATACGACTTCCAGGCTCAACAGCATGTGGAAGAGGCGCTCAATTTCGTCTACTGGCGTGGTCGCCTTGCAGAATCGAAATGTCTCTTTGTTCGATTCACTGGCTCGAACGTCTTCGACTCTCAGGGTGGAGAGGTCGATCCGATTCTCACCATTCATCACGAGCCTCGCAAGGAATCGAGTTATGGACTGCTCCGTGATAAGCCCATGGAAAATACAGTTCTCGATTATTGGCAATTGAGAAAAGTCGTTCGATCCGATCACGCTCAGCACCCTGTCGAGCGGCCATCCTGGCGACACGTGGACCACATCGGACTTTCCAATAACAAAAGCTTCAAGCGCCGTCCTCGGATTTGTGATCGCCTGATGCAGCGCCTCGAGAGTAGAAACCACCTCCTCGCTTGGAATCATCGCTGGACGAGTCCACCCTGTGTGTGCGAGCAGGTCGCGCTCTCTCTTCAGTAACTCAAAGATGCTCTTCAACCTTTTAGCGTCGGAGAGTTCAGGAATGCCTGGTCGAATCTCGGCATACCGAAGCGCCAGATCTTGAAAATCCCCCCTGCGCTCGTTAGGAGGCAGGAGTTTCTTTATGGCCCGCTCAGTGTCGGCGAACAGTTTTAGGAACCGTTCGCATCTCGAAGTTTCAGAGGCGGTGGGTTTGACGGGCTCCTCAATCGACATCTATTTCCACGGGCTGGTCGTATCAGTCCTAAAAACCTGTACCACGTCAAGCCTTTGTTTCGTAAGTTTTGGATGTTCCTTCCTTATGTGTTCGACTACCGCGAGTAGTTGGGAGGACGGTTCGCCGTGGCTACCGATGTAGAGGCTCCTAAGCTTACGATTCCGACAGATCGCTTCAATTAAGTGTGCATCACTGTCTCCAAAAGAGACGCCGAAGGTGACCAGGTCTGGACCAGCGCTGCTGAACTCACTAAAACAGTCGTGTAGGTAATCGTTGCTGTGTATTCCTACGAGCTTCTTCTTTGACGAACCTTCAGCAATAAACATTGGATAGCGATCTGATAGAATGCCCTCGGTCACCTGTGCCAAAAGTGGGACCCTATCTTCTGAAACGTATTTGTACGTTTTTCCATCTTGAATATATAGGTGAAGCGCACCGTGCAAAAACCGAACACCGCCGTCCTTTACCTTGACATAGTTGTGCTCCTTCGACTGAAAGCCGTCGCCAAATCCCTTCCAGTCGCCTCTCCAATTGCTTGGGTCGGCGGATTCGAGTCCTTTCATCCAGACCCAATAAAGCAGAAAGTCGTAGTTGAGACTGTAGACAGTGTAAAACGGCTTCAGAAACTTGATACAGGCTCTTTTAAAGTCCTCGGGAAGTTTGTGCTGATCGGGAAAGGAACCATGAACCGCAGTAATGGCCGCGACCAGAGCGCGTTTTGTTTCGTCTAGGTCATCTCGAATACTCGGTACAGATGGACACGGCGCGTCGCATCCATACATTTCGGCAATGCTGGAAGCCCGATCAAGGGCCAGCAATACCTGCTCGAAATTGGCAGTTTCCAACATTTCGAACACGGCCATTGACGAGGCCGAGAGTCCATATCGTACAGCCTCTTCGAGCAGATTATCGTAACGAAAGGCCAAATCGCAAGCGATACTAAATCCATTACCTAGAAGCAGAGACGCCTTATAGTCCAGTTTGCCAACGAGCTCTCTCCAAGTTGTAATTGGTGTCACTTTGGACCATCCTCGCCTAGCAGTGGCTGGTCATCAAAAAGACTTCGGCGAGGACCTGAGAGAAGATCGCTGACGGCGGTTTTCGGTTTGGAGGCTTTGGGCTTACCATTCCCTTTATCGTGAAGGCCAGCGGCGACTTCGGCGGCGTAGCGCTCGTGGTTAAGTCTGAGGAGTCTGCGAAGAATCTCGTTACGAGCGGCTACAGAAATAGTAAAGCGGCAATCTCGCCCCTCCCCGTAGAAGTCGTGCGCAAGGTCAAGGTCTTGCCAGCCGTAAGCTTCTACCACCGTACGATCAAGCTGGGTGATGCACGCCCGAAATTCTAATACTCCAGAATGTTCACACATCGGATCGTCTGCTTTTTTCGAAAGCTCAGTGAATCCTCCTCCTGATTCGCGACACAAGCGTTGACGCAACTCAATCAGCTTCAAGCCTGCAGTCCTCATATGCTCAGTCAAGACAGGAAACGGAAACGTCTGGAACTGGCGTTCAGGAGTGTAGGTGAAATCCGTTCTCATAGTGGTTTTGTATGTGTCGGCCCATATGAAATGTATCGAAGACTGTAGAATAGCAAAATGAGCTAAATCGCATGTCGCAAAAATAATTAATTTTGCATCAAGCACTTGCTCAATATCTGTAAATCCAAAGGCCCAAGTTTGACTAACTTGTGCTCGGACTATACATTTATCCAACGGGGCTATGGCCCGATACATGTTCAAACACGGTTCAGCGAATTGCCACCACTTGAGTCGATATTTGTCTCGATTCACTGTAGCCCTATGTGGCAGAACTAGGCGCTCGACTCTTTCAATGCAGCTTAAGTAGTCCGCCGCAACAGGACCGTCGTAGTCATCAGGTACAACTCCGAGCCTTAACCAGGAAGCCCTCTGTTCAGGCGACGCCAATTGCCAACTTGATCCTTTATCTGGAAACGACTCAGCGGTGACCTCTGAATTGGATGCTCGGATTGAATCAATGACGGTGCGTTTTCAATATGGTAGTTCCTGCCCCAATCGACCCAGCGGCCAGTCGCGGAAGTTTATGACAAACCTGCTAGCGGATTGGTCTGGTCGTGAGTTGAAGTCCAAGCCACCCAAATAGGGTTGCACGACTACAATATCATTTGAACCCTCTGTGGCAAGTTCCATCGCTTCAATTCCAGTCAGCACAAAGCCCGAGCCCGATAACACACTTCCGTAGAAAGCGATTGCCTGATTCTCCTGAAGACGGTAAGTTTGCCCGCTAACGGAGCCGTCATCAAGAAGTGAGGAGATACCGCTAACGCCAGCGTCATCAAGCAGCAGGTTTCCTCTAAAGGGTCCTTTAAAAATCCAAACCTTCGCAATTTCTAGGTTTGCATCTCCAGGCCACTTCGAACTCTTATTTGCACGATATATTACGTCGCCGCCCTTTACTATCTGGTCAAGTCCGACTTCTTTCGTGTCCCCCTGCGAGATTGAATTTGTCGCGAGCAAGCCACATGTCCCTCCTTTACAAAGCAGTGAAGCGGCCTTGAGAAAGAAAAATGCGCAAAGATCGGCGCTGCCCTTTACACCGCCTCCAACATAAGTTGCGATGAAGTCTCGGTAACTGTCACCCAATGCTCCACTAATCTTCTTTCCGCCTTGAAAAGGTGGATTGCCGACAATGGCGTTGAATCCGCCTTTTTCAAATATCTCGGGAAAAGTGAGTTCCCAGTTGAAGGTGGAGCGGCTAAGCGACTTCTGCGCGGCTCTCAAGTCGGCAACCTCATCAGGAAGCTTGTAAGGTCCCTCCTTTAGAACAGACATCAGGCGGTCCCACTCCTGCTCTGCCATCGGTTGTTTAGCAAGCCGACGAAGCTCAGACAACATTAGGATGTCAGCCGCTTCTTGCAGCCAGAGGCTCTTAATCTCCGCTTGCAATGTGATGTGTGCCTTTCGACGAACCGAGTCGGGATCATGGCTGGGGATTCGGGACAGTCGTTTGCGTAATTCACAAACCTCTTCCATGCGCTGCGGGACCCAGTGGAACATGATCGCTCCAGTCTCTTCCGAGGGGCGCATAGTCATGGCGCTAAGTTGGTCTTCTTTGACCCCGAGAAGAGAATCGCCCACTCTTAGGGCATGATCGAGGAACGTAAAAGGCCTGTCTCGCTGCATGGTGGTAAGCCAAAGGGAGAGCTTTGCCATCTCCACTGCCATCGGGTTGATATCAACACCATACAAGCAGTGGTCTGCGATCACGCGGCGAGCTTGTGCTAGCCGTTCTTCTGGATTATCAGAAATCAACTCACGGGATGGTTGAGCGATAACCAACTCTCCGATTGGCGTCGTTACGAGCGATCCAAGTTTCTTGGCCCAGTGATCGGTAGCCATGGGGCAGGTGAAATAGTTCCCGTGGGAGGAGAATCCTATGGGCCTATTTACACGCTGGATGATCTCCTGCCATGCCTCTACAAGTCGATCACCCAGGTATCGGCAAGTCTGCACGAGGAATGCCCCGCTCCCCATTGCCAAATCGCAGACCTTGAGATCGACGATCTCTTTGGCCGTCTTGAGCTTCCATTCGTTTCGAGGTAATCCCTCGGCTGGCCCGACGTAGACCTGCGGCTCTAGGGCGTATTGAACGACTTCTTCGGTGAGGCTGACGGGCGTGTAGTGGGTGCCTGATGAGCGTCGATCTGCCCCCGACGTCACATAGATCGAACCCTCGGGATAGACTTGGAGGTGTTCCAAGGAGTCCTCTCGGATGATGTTGAGGAACGGCAATGCCCTCCCGTAAAGCTCCTCATCGTTTCCGCAGGCCACCCGTAATTTGGAGACCTTGAGCATGTTTGGTTCCTGCTCAAGGAGCTTCTCAGGATTACCCGAGACCTTGATTTTCTCCTTCTCGAAGAACTTAGCAATCTGACCTCTGTTGGCTTCAAGTGCAGCCACTGCGATCTCATCTTCTTCGGTTTCCTTGCCCGTCAGACCGATAATCGCCTCGTCAGCCCTGACCGCCGTGTGATCGAGTAAACCTTCATAGACGTGCCCGATCTGCTCAACTCCAAGGGCTCGGAAGGAAAGTCGTCTGGTTTCCCTCCCACCTCCTGGCACCTTGATTTCTAGGAATTCGAGCGCATCGAGCAGATGCAGTGAGACGCGGTTATCAATCTGGCACTGCTCTAGGTAGGGATACTTGGCAGGATCAAATAGCGAGCCGCCGTAGGCAGGCAGGTTGAGATTCTCATGGTTGCATCCACCGTGAACCAATCGGAATGTCGCGAGGAGCCGCTTCCAAGCGTCATGACGGTGTTCCAGCACTTGCTCGTCACCGCTGGCGATCTCACGCAGTTGATCATTTAACGCCCCGACCGAGTAGTTCTGAACATAGAGTTCACGGTCATCCATCAGTCCACGCTCTTCCGCGCAGAGTAAAAAGATGAGGCGCATCATAACGGTAAGAGCGCCGTTATAAACCTCTTTCGGCTCTAGTCCAGCGAGGAGCTTTCGACCCGAATCCTGGTCGAGTCTGTCCACCGCATTAATGAACACCTCGACGGCCTGACGAACCTGTCGTCCTAGTTCCTTGGTGACTTCTTCTTGGTCCTGGGCACTCTTGTCCAGCAGATCGAAGAGCGATTTGCCTGAGGGTGCCCCCAACGTGGCTTCGACGCCAAGTATGCCCTTAAACGCCTGGAGAAGAAGCTTTTCTTCGGTGAGCAGTATTGTCTGCCAGGTGGCAAATCCAGTCGGCTCACCTTTACGAACGTGTACAAGTGACCACTGAGCGCCATTGGTGACGAAGCCAGCTTGGAGCCCCGTGTTTTGAAGCAGAAGCTGCATTCTGGAGTGGGGGGACGCGGACCAAGACGAACCCGCAACGGGTGCGTCCAGTTTCTGATTTCTTAGATAGGTGAGAATGGGAAGCTTGACCTTGCGTGGGTCTTCAGGATCAAGGATGGCAAGGTCTGGCCGAATTCGTTCGCCTTGGATTTCAAGATTCGCAACCGCAGATTCGGGAATCGATTGGGCTTCGCCGAGGAACTCGGCGGGGTAGCCGAGGACGTTCATGAGCAGGAAGCGAATCCAGGCTGTGTGGATATGGGGCGCGTTGCTATCCTCCCACTCTTGATAGGCTTCCTTTACTGATCTGTAGACATCGGACTCATGCGCGTCGAGGCCGAATTGGTAGGATTGGTTCAGGACGGAGAGTGTAAGGAAAGGCCCAGAGACTTCAACCAGACTGAGCCACTCGGCGTGTTGCTTGGCGTTGGACATCTACATCCCCTCCCGTCGAGCAATGGATTCGGGGACAAGAAACGTAACTGCAACAGGGAATAGCCGAGGTGTGGGGCCAGCGAATCGACGGTCGATCTGCTCATGTTCGGCCCTGATTTCGTTCGGTATCTGATCCACCCGCCTTCTTAGGGCTTCCATGCTTCGATCACTGTTGTCCAAGCCTAAGTCGAGTTGAAGTTGATCGGGGGTGATAAGATCGGCTTCAAGGGTCACTTTAAGCTCGTTCAGAATTTCAGAGATACTCTTCTTCTCTCGTGTCGCGAGATCGAGGAGCATCTTGTCCAGGTTCTCAGTTCGATCCTTGGTCCTGGCCTGAAGTGCCTCTGCCAGTGGCTTACTTAGAGTCGGCCAAAGACTGCGCAAGCGTTCCGTCATTGGGCTGGGTGGAGCCACCGATTTGGCGTGTTCCATCGCTTTTTGAGCCTCCGTGACATTCATTCGTCTGAATCGGCCCTCTTGGATGAACCCTCCCGCAACTATCAACTCCTCGTGCAATTTCTGATGGGTTTCACCTAAAACTAGAAGTCTCCCGAAGGCGAGAATCGCGGGGGCTGGTAAATGTTCATCGGAAACGATTTGAGCGGCGAATCGACTCAGACGCTTTTCGGGACCCGTGGACCAGATTTGGGCTCGAAGCAACCGAAGGCACATTTGTACAAGCCGATGGTTGAGGTGAACAAGAACCACATCGTCCCGCCCCCTTGCATCGGCATGGTCGAACACTATTGGTCGAAGTTGCTTCATGTATGGATGCTCAAGACCCTGCAAACAGGATTCCCAAGCTTTGGTGAGTGGCGGCAAACGGAAGGATCGCTCGACGCCTTTAACCTCGGCGGGTTCGAGGGGCGGTTGTCCCGCAATTTCTAGGCCTATCTTCACGACATGAAGTACGTTTTCTGGAGTCAAGTGTAGATCGAGCTTTATCTCCGAAAGCTGTTCTCGCAATCGTCTGACCTGATCTTGAACATCACGCTCGGCGCGTAACAGTTTGCGGATAGGTTCGGTTTGAGCTTCCGCGACGCGGGTGTCGAGAACCTTGCGCTTTCCGAGCATAGCCTCTTCAACTTGCTCAGCGATAACAGGGCCAACCTTTCCGAGGTCCTCCCGAATCTGATCAACCTTTTGGGCTGCACGAAAGAGGAATTCGAGATCAGCTTCCAGCGCGCTCTTTGGCTGGCCTGGAATCGTCCTTTCGAAGCCCTTGGCGACGAAGTGATAGATTTCGACATCCCGCTTCTGACCGTGACGATCAATTCGACCATTCCTTTGCTCTAAGCGGTTAGGATTCCAAGGGATTTCGATGTGGATCAGCTTGTTACAGTGGTTTTGAAGGTTGATGCCTTCAGATGCTGCGTCAGTCGCCAGTAAGATTCGAACCTCGCTTTCGTCTGGACTTGCCTGGAACGCAGCCTTAATGTCCTCGCGGTCCTTGGGAAGCATTCCTCCGTAAAGCTTCAGCAAGCGACCAGGCTCCGCAAGTTTCTCCTGCGCCAGGAGATTGAACAGCCAGTTTTGGGTGTCCCTGAACTCAGTGAAGATGATCACCCGCTCTCTCGACCACTTGCCACCAGGTTTGATGTGTTGCTTCAGCCAAGCGATAAGCTCGGCACCTTTGGCATCGATGGTTACTGTAGCGCGGTCCGCCCATTTTATCATACGGTCGATCAGGTCTCGTTCTTCGGTTGAAAGCGGAGTCGTCGTCCTCGTAGCGACTTGGACAGCTTCGATAAGGGTGTCCTCATACTCCTCGTCGTTGTCTCGATCTCCGTCTATTTGCTCCGCCAACCTCTGAAGAATCCCGCCCACATTCTTGGAAAGAGCGGGACTGCTTTCTTTCGGTTGAGTGAGAGTCCTAAGGTGCTTTTCCAGAGTGAGTTGGAATGCGGCAGGTGAGGAAAATAGTCGCTTCTTGATGAGCTTAAGGACGAACTCGATGGCATAAGTTTGCTGGGAGTTGCCCGCAGCCGACTTTGCGCGAAGCGCCCCATAGGTTCGCAGCATCTCGTGAACCTCAAGCTCATCCGCCTTGTATGGCACTTCGATTGGGATGATTTTGCGAGAAGGGAATCTCGTGGAGCCATCCCAGCGCTTTCCTATTTCGCTGTCGGATCGGAGTCTCCGTACCATCGTGACTCCCTTCAGTTGCTTCTCGTTGATCTCCGAGCCTCGGTGGTAACGCTGGTTATCGAGGAGTTCAAGCAACGCCGTAAAGCTCTCTTTGAATCCGTTGTGTGGTGTTGCGCTCAGAAAAAGCTTGTGCTCGAAGTGGGTAGCGATGGTCTTGAGTGCTTCGGCACGTTGGCTGGATTCTCCCGTCTTTCCCGAGGGAGCGACGTTATGGCACTCGTCGGCGATCAAGAGGTCGAATTTCCTCGGGTAAGTGGGCTGTCCGTCTGGAGGCAACAGGTCGCGGAAGAGCCTTAGGTTGCGGTCCCGTTTTAGAAAGTCGTACGACGTGATCAATCGAGGGAAATGTGACCAAGGATTGGCGTGGACGCCTCTTGTTCGTCGAAGTTCCTTGACCAGTTCGGAATCCACGATGCGGAACTCAAGACCGAACTTGTCCCGCATTTCTTCCCGCCATTGAATCTGGAGCGACGATGGGCAGACGATCAAGCTGGTTCGGATTCGGTTTCGAAAAAGCAGTTCCTGGACGATCAGCCCAGCTTCAATGGTCTTTCCGAGCCCAACGGCATCCGCAATGAGGAGATTGACTCGCGGCATCTGAACAGCGCGGACCAGTGGGTCTAGCTGGTAATCCTCGATTTCGATACCGCTGCGAAAAGGTGCGTGGTAGGTTTTCAGATCAGCGTTGCTGACAATGCCCCATCTCACAGCATCGAGGAATGCCTGGAGTGCCCCAGGATCATCGAACTCGGTCGGCTCGGGGAGAGCCTCGGATTCGACGCTCTCGGCATCCAGCTCCAACTCCCAAATAACCTGAAGCTCTTCACCAAGCGAATCGTCCTCGACCGAGGACAGAGTCACTAGGTTCTGCGGCCGATTGAGATTTGGACTTTGCGACGGGCTTACTCCAGTCGCAACGAACCTTCGGCCACGCGCGACGACGAGCTGACCGACTTCAGGTAAACGATTCGTAGTTGCTGTAGGCATAAGAAACGCAGGAATCCGATTCGATCTTCCTGAGTACCATTACACCCCAAGGCCATCCGTAATAATATGGTGAAACGCGAAATTCGAAAATGAGCACCACGAGGTTGCCGCTTCAGGTACCATCTTTCCAATATGGTTGCATATAGATTCATGTCCGCGGCTAACCTTGGGCGCATCTTAGAACCCATTGTCACAAGAAGTCTTTATTGTGCCTCCCCAGAAGAACTGAATGATGCGCTGGAAGGTCGGAGGGCACCCGTGACAGGTTTAGTCTATCCGTATAGGGAACACTGGCAAGAACTAGCGGCAGGCTTAAGGGTGTGCAGCTTTTCGAAAGAATTCGACAACCACCTTCTTTGGGCCTACTATGCTAACGGTTTCCGAGGTGTGGCTTTGGAGTTTGAGCTTCAGGACGAGCCAGGTGGCCCTTCTCGGTTAAGAGTAGTCAAGTATGTCGAAAACGCGCTAGAACAGCGAGTGTCTAGCGATCCGCTTACCGCGGCTTACGACAGTCTCACTTGCAAATCATCGAACTGGAGCCACGAGAACGAAGTTCGGATCATTACCCCTGCCGCCAATTTGCGCGAAGGAAAGTATTACGGAGATGCAATATTAAAACGTGTAATCATTGGATTCAGGCTTGAAGGTATCGAATACGACACCCTTACTTTAATCTGCAGGCAATTTGGCGTGCCGTATGAAACCGCAAAAACGTCGTTTCGGCAGAGAAAGCTCGTGGGTCTAGGAGGAATCTATTTATCCGATCGGTGAGCATAAACTACTAGTGTTTCGATCCAAAATAGTGAAACCAGAAAAACGTATTCGAAATCGTCCCTCATTGATCTGCCCTATAGCGCTACGAGAAGTTTAGTTGAGCGTAACCCACCTAGGATTTGCCGATGAGTCCAAACACAATGTCGGCCGCTATCGCGGAGTCGCCATGGTGTCAATGTCGTGCGCTGTCGCTAATGAATTAGACCAGGAATTATTACGTCTGCTACATGAATCAAAAGTTAAGGAAGCACATTGGAAGGAGCTAGACGGGGCAAAGGAGCGTCACGCTGCTTACAAGATCCTTCGGTGCTTTCTAAATTTCGCCAGAGCGGGCAAAGCGCGAGGCGATATCCTGATGTGGGACACGGAAGACTCGAGGCATAAGATCCAAGGCCGTGACGATGTAGCTAACCTTCATCGAATGTATCACCATCTTCTTACCACTACGATGCGTGAACGTTGGCCGCGCAATAGTAAGTGGCGCCTTCACCCTGACCACAATTCGCTTATAAATTGGTCAGAAGTTGCTGGATGGTTGGAGAAAAAGTCTGCAGGCGGTACAGTTCGAAACGATCTACTAACCGATGGGGAGTGGGTAGTTGAATTCTGGGACTGGTTTGTCCTTCATGCTTTGGAGCCATGCCATTCGCACGACCAGCCCTGCATTCAACTTGCTGACCTCCTCGTCGGACTTGGCATCTATTCCAAGGAATCATATATAAAGCTCGAACAATGGCGCAAGTCAAAGGTCCAAGATAGCCTATTCATCGGCTCAGAAGAAGTTGTAAAACTAAGTGGATCGGACAAGGAACGGTGTCAAGTGCTTCATGAGTTCCGAGAGCTTTGCGGTACTCACAAGTTGGGAGTGTCTCTCGACAACGAAAGGCGCTTGATCACAAAGAACCCGAAGTATCCAGTCAATTTTTGGTGGTGGACTCCTCAGCACGAATTGGACAAGGCACCAACTAGAGTTGCTCGACGATGAATCGTACCGACCTGAGGATCGATTACTCTCGTTCTGCCTTGCCTTCTCAAACCTGCCGTCAATCCGTCTGGAGCCCTATCCCATAGGCGATTGGTCCATCTGCTGTCCTATGCAGCCACTCAGCGAGTTCTCCAAGCGTATCGGAGTTCTTCTTCCGCTGCGTTTCATGCCGTGCTCCCTGTGGCTGATAGATCCAGTCGTCGAATGGAATGTCCGAACTTATATTGTTGAACAGACCTTTTCCGATGGCGATGATCCTTTCGGGCTTGGCGCCTTCAAGAAGTGCGCGCCCGTACCCCTCCCACCAGAGCCTCTGAAGATCACCCGTGAGATATCCACTCACAGCGTCAATCCTCTCTCCCTTCGGCATGTAGATACCGTGGAGCGATGCGTCCAATAGCCAGATACCACTGTCCCTCATTCGGTGTAACGTCTTAACCTTTTCCGCCAGTCTGGCTCCTGGCATGCTTCCTGGAATGTTCTTGGGAGACGTGCCCACAAGCCGTCCGAAAATGTCCCAGTATTGCGGCGTGCCGCCCTTCAGTCCACAGCTTAGTGCCGATTCGCCATACGCCAGGCAATACACAAGACGGACATAATTCGACGGGGCGTGTCCAGCGGAAGGTGGATTCCAGTATTGAACTGCAATATCCGCGAGAGTTGTGAAGACATGCGATTCGGCGACGAGAATAAGCCGCGGCTTCTCAGGCCTCCAGGCCCACCTATGGCTCTCCCCATCTCAGCAATCTGGACAGGTTCGGAATAGGCGTTGGGAACTCCATAGTCCGCCTCAATCTTTTCTCGACCCTTCTTGTGGGTATCCCGAATCATATGGAGGAACTTGTCTGGAATCGCTGCGTTGGCGTTTATCTCCACATGGCCACACTACCAGTTGGCCGAGAGCCATTGGTTGCTCCTCAAACCATGGCCCAAACGGCTCCATTCCTATTGAGAGCTTCAAGGACATAATCCTCGTTAGATCGCTTGCTTTTCCCATTCGTCCGATTCCAAACGGGGATCTCACGCCAAGTGAGTCACTCTATTTGGCTCACGTCATTTTGCGTCTTTAAGCAACGCAGATTTCATCGGCTGTGCTAGAGCTTGAGTCACAATGCCGCGGCCTTCCTCGGTGGCACAGTTTTCGCAGTATTCGGCAAATGAATAGCAGCCGCTCGTTAGCTGAACCCATGGCCGTGCCGTACTTACCTCATATCCCCATTTTGCAAAAGAATCTTTAATGCCATCTACAAGACTTCTGCAAATCGCCTTCATCCCGTCTATAACAGGATCGTTTACGGCTTGATTGGGCACATGGCCTGCAGGCTCAGCCACATATAGATGGGAATCATCTGCCAGCATTGGTTCATGCCATTTGAGGGCAGGCTCGCCATCCTCGAAGCTGATAATCACGGATTGCATTTCGACGATATCCTTCGCTAGCCCTCGCAAAAGGCGTTGATTCTTTGGGGAGAACAACTCCCTAAAAGCAAACTCGACGAATAAGCCCGTCAGCCGATGTTGAGCTTTCGATGACGACAGGTCAAATCCCATTTCCGCGCTTTCCCAGCAAACAAGATCAAATTGTTCAATGTCAATCGAATAGGGTGAATTCATACCCCTCGATCGAAGTTTCAAACGAATCCAGCGCAACATTTCCGATTTGGACTTCACTTGGCGAAAGAATAGAAGGTCTCCAGCCATTCCACCGAGCGCTTGGAATGCAGAATCCTCTATTGAGGAGTGACCGTGCCCCATTTGAACAGTTCGACCATAAGTGATCCTTTGACTCAATACTACTTGGCGAATGATATCGACGTAAACTAAACACTTCTTACATCGAAGTCCTGAAGTTAATGCATGTCCCAGTTCATGGTAAGCACACCTGCGGGCGGACAGAGTACGTGGAATTCTAGTCTTCATTTCCACTTTGCGAGTGCGTCTTTCCGATGACTGAAGCGGGCAGTCGCGAGGCGAAGTTCTTCACAAGATAGTCAATCCCTTGCTGGTCGCTCTTAATCTGAATATCTAGCTGCCGCTTTAGAAACTCATGCCGTCCTTTAGCGTCCTGGACTACCTCCGACCATCTCTTAACCCAAACGCGGCAATTGCTCTGGTCGATGAGAAGGCCACGCGGACGATTCTCCTGGCATGCTTCTTGCTCGTACAAATCCTGATCGACGGCGTTATTTACCAGGACAAAATGCCAGGTCGTCTTATCTTTATCGAATTGGTCATCACCTGAAACCGCCCGCGCATATCGCTTAATCTGAGAGAACTCGGTTTCGCCGAGGCGTAGCCTCGGCGCTTTCAACTCAACAACCAGGTGCTCAAAGAATCCGTCCTTAATTGGGATCTGCTTGTAGAGCATCAAATCTGGAACATCGTCCAGGTGACCATAATCCATCTCAGGGTCAAATGACGCCTCTTCCATGCCGATAATGGAGCGATGACGCTTGAGGACATTGCGAAGTGAGTTATCGTCGGTACCAAGATGAAATTGCTCGCCAAACAGCCAGAGATGGTCGGCCAAGATTCGCTGAAGCTGAGTTCTCTCTCGCAGGACCTTCTTCACGTCCTTCTCAAACAGGATGTGTTCTAGGCCAGCCACGAAATCGAGTCGATTGAGGATAGTTCGAGCCAAACCGATCACCTTTGCAAGCGGGACTCTTTGAAGGAGATCATACAGTTCCTTTCTAGGGCCATCACCCAACTCCAGTACTTCGCGAAGGAGGAACTGCACGATTCCTTCGTCACTCGATATGGCAAGTTGCAGAGCTTTCATCCGTTTCTTCCGCTCCTTTAGCGGACGTTGCATGACTGACGGATCGAGAACGTGGAGTTGCTCTGCGACAATATCGAAAACCTGCCGCTCTACTTCCTCGACTACACTCTTAGCGTCTCCCTCAAACGGGTAGAGGCTCTCCGATTTGAGATCAGCAACCGCTTGATGTGCCGTCTGGTGCAGCTTGTCACGGTTGATTTGTGTTACAAATTCCCGAGCTTTGTCGCGAAATTCTCTTGCCACAACGTCCAAATCTTCGATGCCCGAATACCCTGGCGTTATCTCGAAGTTGAAGTACGAACTCTTGATATATGCGGTGAAACTTATGCCTTGCCGATAGACATACCCAGGAACGTCCTCCACCGCAAAACCTTCCGCCGTGCAGAAATACATGCGCTTTAGAGGCTCGCCATTCTTGTCGTTCCTGCTCCAGAGAAAAACCATCACGTCCGCAGTGAGAGTCTTGCCGTCGAATTCGATGGTGATTGTCCTGGAACGCTTCTCAACCACAAATCTCTCTGCGTCAACCACTTCGCCATCGATCTTCACGACCACCTGGGGATAAGCAAACAAGTACGGTGCCAAGCGAACAGCGAGCTCGGTCGCTACCGCCGAGTCGAATAGCTCGGTCGCAGCGTCCGTAGCGTCCATGACTGAGACAACCACGCCCGTCGCTTGGTCGTTTTCGACGACATCCTCCTCAGGCCTAAATCGCTCGGGCGACCCGCTGGAGACACGAACAGTCGAGATGCGGCGCTTGCCGTCGAGGTCCAAAGCAACACTTCGCCACTGCACGATCTCACCAAGTGCGAGGGCCTTATATCGACCCTTTCCTTCACGTCCATGCTGAATTCGATTACTCCGCGTTCGATCCCGAAGCTTCTTAATAGATTGACCAAATGCTCCAAATGCATCCGATGCTGCGGTCTCGAAGCCCGAACCATCGTCTTGTATCGTGAGGGATGAAACGGCTCCAAGTTCATTCCTGACACTATTGATCTCGACCAACGACGCATCCGCATCTAGGGAGTTCCAGACAAGCTCCTCAAGGGCCGAAAGAGGATCGCACTTCGCGGTTCCGCGAAGTACATCTGGTCCGACGGATACGACAATCTCAGGCTGCTCAGGCATCTCGATCCATCATAGTAGATTCTCGTCTACTTTCTCCAGATCAATAGCAACTTCTTGGTCGATCTTCCCAACCGACGCGCTTCACTCAGGTGACAGTATCGAAGTTGCTCTGCAAAGAAGGCTCAGCGCCAAACAAATAGAGAATGTGGCGCGACTCTGCGACGGGAAATGAGGAGCATTAGCGACTGGCTCGCCATCAGCGTAGTATTCGAAGAACCCCAGTCGAGGGCAGTCGGCCATCGTACGAGACCGAGTCACGCTCCAAGAGATATTTCGAGTGACACCCATGTCTATGGCCAACTGCGTGTCCGCTTCGCTCAGCAGGGAATCTACTAAGCAATAATATAGCGTTGGAAGATCGTTGGTAAATCAGATCCGCAGACGACGCTAGTGGGAAGGTAGAGATTATGGGTGCGGAGTGATCGTAACGATCGTAATCTGCCCTCTGTCGGGACCATAATGCCAAAACACCCGCCAAGCTGCAGGCGCCTTGTTCTCAACGTAGGCTTCGAATACTTTTTCGCCGTTCTTGCCTGTCATTGAATCATACGGATGCGTTTCGAGGCTCGGGTGTTTTGGATTAGCTTCCAAGTATCCCAAGCATTTGCGAACCTTTTTTAGCTTAACGAGGTCCTTTTTGTCTTCGTCGAATTCAAGATTGTGGAGTTGTCCCTCAGCCTCTGTAGCAAATACAAGCTCGAAAGACACCTTGCTTTACTCCTCGTCCGCGTCGTCAATGTACTGGGCAAAGCTACCAAGGCTCTTCGTTTCGCCACGAGCAGACTGATCTAATCCACGCTTGACAGAGGCCAGCGCCTCTGGATTGTTCCAGAGCCAAAGCTCTCGCTTCGGAATCATCGCGACAGGCGTTAGAATGATCGTGCCATCCGATGCCTCGTTTACTTGATATTGCTCGCCCGCTCGGTCTTTGCCGAGGCTTAACCGTCCAGTGCCATCTAACTTGCGGATCTCATTTTGCAATAATGCAGGTGCAGACATTTTCTACTCCTTTCTGGGGATCGTCCCATAATGGGATGAACCCGTCAGTGATACTACCATATTTGACGATGGCTTACCTTCAAGAGTTTCGTCTGTCAGCCCAGCCAAGAATATCCTTCAGCGATTCCTCGTGGGACCATAGTGTGCCGACTATCATGGGCTCTTCGAGCCCAACCTTAACTATGTTGAGCGAAGTGGATACCCCGTTACGGCTATTGTGACTTGCGCCTTTGCCCGCATCCCCTTCGAAATCAGGGTTTGAGCGCACGAGTCATAACATCCAATGGCTCCACGCCTATGGCTCGGCAAAGCTCGATCAGCTCAATCCATTTTTCGTGGGAACAGGGGCGCATGCCTACCTATTTCGGGGGCGGCGGCGGGAGGGAAGTCGACGGCGGCCCTGGATCGGGCAAATATGATCCATTAGCTTGCAGCGTCGGGGCTGGCGCGGGAGTTTGCACCACCTGCGGTTGCGGCTGCCGCTGAATCGGCGCCATCACCATCCCAGGGTCCTCACCGTGCCTGTAAAGCCACATTAGCCCAGCAACAATAAGGATAATAAGGATTTTCAAGTCACGCATGAAATTTCGCGCGGCTCGATCACCCCATGAATCTAAATCGTTTGCCATTTGACTTATTCCTCGCCCTCTTGATCATCGTCGCAGTAACCACGGCCAACAAGCTCAGCCCTTGCTGGCGGGAGCACGCATTTCATCAGCGCCTTGTTACGCTTAACAGCGTATTCGGCGACGCTAATGTCTCCTCTCACTTTTCTTGAAGCGTAACAAAAAGTATTGGCGTTAACATCGATCTGTGCAATCACAAATGCTTGATCGTCATCCCATGGGTGAAGGTCCTCCAACGCCTTCGGGTTCCTGCCTATGGCTTTAAGGACAAACTCTCGATCTTCGCGCATGAACTTGGGTGCGTGACATACCACCGTGGGTTGTTTCTCAACGAGACTCAAGACAAACTCAGGGTTGTGTGTTAGTTCGGTGGGCACCTTTGAAAATAGGGCAACGTCCAATTCAACCGCCAGCTTGGCAAGTTGTGGATTATTCTGCAGAGAATGAAATTTGATATAAGTAAACGGCCATCTTCCGACTACTTCGAGCGCGAAATCGAGGTCGGACAGGAGCTCCTTGGAAAGGTACTTCAGGTTGCCTAAATCCTCCTCTAAGGCTCTCAGAACAAAGATTGGATCATTGCGTTGCTCCTTTGTGGCCGACTTGAGCGCTAAGCGATTGCGAATCGGCGACTTCGTTGCAGATGGCTGATCCTCGGATGGTGCCGCCAATATATACTCTGACAACCAAGAGTATTTTCTCGCCTCCTCCACCACTTTGGGATTGGACCTGACTTTCTTGGAAGCGTATTTGAACGCTTCGGGCCAGATGCCCATGACTAGCAGAACGAATTCTGGATCGCCCTTTGCGTGGTGATGGGCGGACTTGAATTTTCTCCAATTGATCGCAAACGGCCAAGCATCGCGTTCCTCCCTGAGCCACTTGGGTGTACTCATTAAGATCTTAGAACACCAGGAGTCGGTATCAATACTGCCCTGTGAGATTTCTTCGATGAGATCAAGCTCTTCTTCCTCGTCCTCTTCGGTCCAAGAGTCTTTTTGGAAGTCTGAGAATGTGTCTCCAATCCAATTCTCTCGAACATAGTAGGGCACATATGGCTCGGCACCGAAAGTCTTATGCCAAGCCCGAACAACTAACTCGAAGTCCGTCCGAAACTCGTCGCAAATCACGTCAAATGCGTATCCGTTGACATCTATGCAGCGAAGTGCGAACTCGCGACTGGTGAGAAGCTTGGAGGATGCATGCTCTAGCTGACAGGGATTTGATCGCAAGGCCTCCAGGACTACCATCTCGTCGGAACGCCACTCCTCAGGAACTACGCCTAACGGCGTGTACTGATGCCGTTCATCCTCGTACCCTATGCCCAGAGGCGGAATCTCATACAATCTGGTGCTGCCTGGCCTGAGTACGGCTCCGTCTTCGAGCAAATTGATGGCTCCCTCAGGGATACACAATATCGGGCCGCCATCCTCTTCATCCAGGAATCCTTCATCACAAAGATCAATGTCATTAGACTCCGTTAGCTTTGGCGTTGGGGTCGCGCCTTTGGTCACGGCGGCAAGAACTACTTGTCTGTCCTTCTGCAGTTTCTCTATTGCGTGCTGAATGTGGAAGCCGTTGAGGCTAACCAGGTCAAGTATGAGGTTGCGGTCTGATTTAGGCCCGTCTTTGGCATATTTCAGTGGAGAATCGAAGGGATCACGGCCAATAATTCCCACCGTACAGGCCGCCCTGACGACATCAATGTCCTCTTGAAACTTCGCACTCACGTGCTGCAAGGCATTGCCGTCTTTAGAGACCGTTTCAAGCACCTCGGCTTTCTCGCCTTGCAAGAGTCGCAGCAGACGGTGAGCCCGATTTGTTTTGACAACGACCTCTTTGTCCTTCACCGTCCACCACCGTTGTAACCTTTCGGCTCGCCGTACCTTCTGACTAAGTCAATGCCGAACGCATCTGTTCCGATGGCGACAACCTTAGAAAAACAGAGGGTGTCGTCAATGAACTTCCCAATCACTTCTTGACCTTTCTGCCCAGGCAACGGGAACCTCATGATATCAGGGTAAATGCGATCTTTAGCGCCCCCAGGAAGCGCGGCAAGAGCTTTGGCGCGGGACATTCCGATGCGGAGCCCACCAGGTGAATCCTCACCTTTGTGAATGGCCACTTCTTGCCGCTTGGCATCCTCCCCTTTCTTTTGATAACTATCCATCTCAGCCATCGTCAGCGGGCGCTCCTGCTCTTTCACAAGCTGAATTTCCTTGTCAGTTTGGAGCTTGTTGGATATTTCGAACCATGCGAAGTGAACCGTGACAGCGGTGAGGATGATAGTGGCGACAACTTTAACAGGCTTGGTCATTGTTAAACCTCGACTGACAATGACTAAGTATAGCTACGCAAGCTATACAACGGCAACCATCTTCGAGGGAAGTTGTCGCGCTCAGATCCCAAAACTGCCCACCCTCGGACGACTCGTGCCGAACTGCTTCAGCGAGTTGAGTACTCGAAACTGCGTGCCGCAATTCGTGAAGAGCTCTCCCGACAAGGCTTCAGCGAGCGGGAGATGTCTCTGCGAATGGGTAAAGATCACGCATTTGTCAACAAGGTTCTTCGTGGCGAGCGATGCCTCGACTTTGTCGAGCTTATTGATCTCGCTCGCCATCTCGGGATTGGCGCCGATGAACTTATGAGGCGCTGTATGGGATAGTTGACAAGCCCAAAAGAGTGAGCCCACTTCGCCGATCTCGCCCTCATGTTCTTGATTCGTGTCAGGTGGCTGGCAGTCAGTAGTTCCTGCCGAGGTCTTGTGGAATGCGCACACGGCGTCGCTCCTTTGCCACTTCACGACATTGATCGTCTCGTTTGCGAAGATGCTTTTGACGAGCGTTCTAATTGCGATTCGGCACGGTTCTGAAAGAAAGGTCAGCTTGGTTGGAAGGCCAGGGCCAATTCGTTAAAGCGGACGTTCTTGATTGGCGATCCCGTGGTTGACGTGACCAGTGCTGACAAACTCTGACGCTGGTGTGCAATGCCCGATCTGATCGTCGAAGTAGAAGTCGGGTTCAAATTTACGCAGGAAGTCTTCCTTGGGCAAACCGCCTAGGAAAAATGCCTCGTCTACACGTACCTCCCAACTCATGAGTGTTCGAAGCGCGCGCTCGTGAGCTGGCGCGTCGCGAGCGGTCACGAGTGCCGTTCGAATCGTTGTTGTAACGCCTGATGGCGGGTTCTCTTTGAGCGTGTGGAGAGCTCGCAAGAAGGGCTCAAGAGGGCCAGGCGGCAACGGAATGCTAGCGTTTTGGCGCTCATGAGCATGGAACCGCTTCAGCCCGCCAGCCGATTGGTAGACCCTTTCGGCTTCATCTGAAAAAAGCACAGCATCGCCGTCGAACGCGATCCTTAACTCGTTTGGCAAGGCGCTGGCGGCACCCGCAGCTCTAGCGAATACCCGTGCTGCTGGGATACCACGCTCCAATGCTTTCTTCACGTCGTCATTATTGGCCGACAGGAATAGGATCGCGTGAAGTGAATCAAGGTACGGATACGGAGATGCGCCTCTGACAAAGGCTCCCCTTGAGATCGGAAGATTATGGAACTCGGCACTCCTAAAGACCCTTAGGCCGCTGACAGGATCGTTTCGAGAAAGCACGACAACTTCCACCCGCTTGTCTGTCTCAGTATTGAAGCTCAGCAGCTTTCGCGCCAGCTCAAAAGCGACGCCCTTCTTGGCTGGCTTGTCGAGACGTTCCAATTGAAACGCCTCGTATGCCCGAGGTCCTTGAGACTCGAAGACTGCATTCTCGACCTCCATATCAAACAATGCTCGGGAAGAAATGGCAACGACTAGGAGTCCATCAAGAGTTGGCACGTTAGTTCCCTCCCTCCAGTCCTTCGGCTGGTTCGGCGGAAACGGGCAGTTCACGGGCTTCCTGGCTCGTGAGTTCCCTTGGAGAGATTTCGATGTTAACCACATCATCCAGTTCGGCACCTGATCCTGCGCCGAGACGGCTGATCTCTCGCGCTTTCGGCAGCACCCTGCCATCAAGTGATCCGACAGCGGTGTTGTAGCTTTGGACGGATAGTCTGAGATTTCGGCCGACAGCAGCGAAATCGCCGACGAACTTGGAAACCCGCTTGTAGAGCTCCGATGCCGAAGCTTGAATCTCACTGGCGTTCTGCCTTGATCGTTCTTCTTTGAGCACATACGCGGCAATGTGGATCATGCTCACCAGCGTCATCGGATTGGCCAGATAAATGCGGCTCTTATGAGCATCGGTCAAGAGCGAGCGATCGGCTTCGATCGCTGCCTGGTATGCACCTTCCGTCGGGATGAACATCACCACGCAATCTGGCGAAGCTTTGTACCGCGTCCAGTACCCCTTTGATGAAAGTCGTTTGACATGATCCCGTACCAGACGAGAATGGGCTGCGAATTTAACGAGGCGAGTCGCCTCGTCTTGAGCGTTCATCCCATCCCAATATGAATCCAATGGCGACTTGGAATCGATGATGAAATCTCGCCCATTCGGCAGGTGGATGATCACGTCGGTCCTTAGTCGGGCGCCATCTTCGTCATCCGTTGAATCCTGGAGATCGTAGTGCTGGCCCTCTTCGAGACCCGCATTGTCCAGGATCACTTTGAGGTTCATTTCACCCCAGGCGCCGCGGGTCGACGGCTTTCGAAGAGCGTTAGCAAGTTGGTCAGCTTCTGCCGATAATGTTCTGATGCCCTTTTCTATGCTGTCGAACGCTGATACTCGACGCTCTTCCATCTCCTTATGCTGGCCTTCAAGCCTGCTTAAGGTCTCTGCTACAGGTTTCAGTAACTCATCTATTGCTTGCTGTTTGAGCTGAAGGTCGCCTTTGGCCTCAGCCTGGGCAGCTTCCAGGGTCGCGCGAGCCGTCTTTAGGAATTGCTCGCTAACGGTGGTGAGAGCTTTCACAGATAACGAATCGAAGGTTTCCGCCAGCTTTTTCTCAGCTTCAGCCAGAAGACGCCGTTGCTCATCAATGTGGCGATCCTTCTCTTTGAGGAGGCGTTCGACTTCGGCGCCTTTCACGGCAATGGCATCATTCTTAGCTTTGGTCGCTTCCTCTGATTCTGTCTTGTAACGTGAAATATCGGAACTTAGCGAGGTGATTCGCTCGACGTGCCTGTCGATTTCCTTGGCCTTTGCCTCAAGTTGTGATTTAAGAGCTTCGAGACTTTGGCCAACGCCTTCCAGTTTTGCTCTCGCCTCAACTGCTTCTCGCAGTTCGCGTTGAAGGGCTTCGATCGTGGTGGACAGGGTGTGGCGCTCGTTTGTCGCCGTACGACGTTCAGTTTCGAGCGAACTCTTCAAGTCAGTGATTTGAGTGTCTCTATCTGTAAGTCGTTGATCAACTGCCTGGACGGAGGCGTCTGTTGTGGCAGTGGTCAGCAGACGAGCAATTCCTAGGCCTATGGCGATGCCAAGGAGCAGCGCTCCAAGGATGTATATGATCGTTATTTCAGTCGACATGCGATACCTCCTTAGAGCACCTTGGCCCACCGTGTAATTCAACTCTCGTTACTAGACCGACACTTAGCCGAAAGATGCCGCAAGCTTCCTGGGCTTTCGATATGTGTTGACTGCTGAGGTTTCGGAATTCTGGGCTGTAGAGCTTCCACATCCCGTCCGATTCGATGCACACCATGCTCGCGGAGCGAGCTTTGATCCGAAAAGAACGAAAGGATTCAGTGCACACCAAGGCGTCGTGTGCATGGTGACTGTATCCTATCGTACATGACTGAATATCCGAATCATCTGCGAGAAGCGCGAGAGGCCGCAGGATATTCTCGGGACACTCTGATCGGAATCGCGATGGCAAAGGTGAAGTCGAACCCTGCGAAATACTCAACCATCTCTGTCTCGACCGTCCTGAAACTGGAATTGGGAAACAGTCGCCCCAGAAGGCGAACGGCCGAGACACTGGCCGCCATTCTTGGCACGACGGTTGCCGAATTGTTCCCATGTGGCTGCCAAGACCCCACCCGAAATCCTTTGGGCAGACCGAAAAAAACTGATAATAATTCTTCATCATAATAATAATCTATTTCCGCGCTATTAGATTATACTATGGCGTAATGAAAAACGACAGCAAGAATAACTGGCTAAGTTACGAATCAATTGTTTCGCCTTCTGGGGAGGCCCCCCTATGATGCCCCTCCCCGACCTCGTACGAAACAGTGACATCCTCCGCGACGTCGTCCTGGAAGTCCGCCGACATGACACCGAGTACAGCACCTGGCACCCAATGTTGCCTGGCGATGGAACTAAGTGGCTATTCCCCACGCCAGTCGAACTTATGCCAGGCGAGCAAGTATTGACATTTTGGCAAGACTCTCAGATTATCTTTTTGCGGGAAGTCACGGTGCCAGACCGCAAGTGGATTGTCACAAGTTTTTGGCCACAGCCCTGTGACGACGAACTAGATCAGCCGACCCCAGGCTGCAGGATTTACACGTCGTCGTTAGAAGCTTTCAGGAGTGACCCCGATGCTATTGAGTAACATTGCGACAATCGACCGCGAAGCGCGAGCGATGAAAACGATGGCTGCTAACGTCACTCGAATTGGCGCCGACTGGATGCCAGCAACTGGGATCAGATCCTTGATGATGGGCGATCCGTGTATGACGTGGCTCCAGTTCCACGGCAAGGCGCACGGGTTCAAGCAGGATCCCGAAGAATACTCTTTTCTCAGTTTCATTGCTAATAAGGGTCGTGGATTTGAGGCAGCATGGGCCGAGCATAACTGCCCTGAAGCACCACGGGTTATTTTCGAAGATTGGGATGTCAGAAACGCTGACTCCGTCAAACTACTCATCGCGGAACTAGACAAGAAAACGCCGATCATTTGGAAATGTCCACTGTGGGCTCCAGAAGCACGCGTATATGGCAGCGCCGATTTTCTCGCACTAAGGAGCTGGATTGATCAGCGATTTCCAGGGTTGCTTCCGACTTCATCCGCGCCCGATCATTACCTTCCGATCGAGATTAAATTCACGAGTTCCTTGGCGTCCCCTGAAAAAAGCGACGTTCTCGCGCTCTATCGAAATCAGCTTCGGATTTACGCTTACATGGTGGGAGAGATCCAAGGTTATATGCCGCGCGAGGCGCTAATCATCTCCAGAGATTCAGTTGAAATTCCCCTCGTTGTATACACGGACTTCGACGACGACCAAGGATTTCCTGATGATCTGGCAGCCCTACGAGACACCTACATCGATATCAAACTGAACGGAGCCAAATACTTGCCTTGGCGAGACGCGATCGTCGCGCCGCTCATCGGTGCCGATTCAGCGCCTTGGAATGATGCCAAGAAGATGATCGCTAAAGACAGAATCGAGGGCAGGGCCCTTGAACTTATGCATCAGATATCTGCACCAAGGGCAAACGTACTCAAGGTTGGCGGAGTTACATCGCTAAGACAACTTATCAATGAGCCGAAACACTGGGGTGATCTCGCCATGCTTCAGGGCGTTGGAAAATCGACTCACGCTCAGATGGTGGCAATCCTTGAGGCAAACAGAAGCGGCAAGGCGACGCCCATACCTGCTGGCGCCGTCCCTCAATCTGAAATCGAAGTCTTCGTCGACTTCGAATACTTCAGTTCGATCAATGTCGATTTTGAACGTGAATGGCCAGATTTAGTCGGCAAAGAAATGGTTTTCGCCGTCGGAGTTGGACATGAGGTCGAAGGCGAGTTTCACTACAAATCCTTCTTTGCAAAGGCCGAGACACATGAAGCCGAAAAAGATATGTTCGAGGAATTTCTCGCCTATCTCGATCAACTCAGAGTGTTCAGGACGAAGTCGTCCGCTCTCTATCACTGGACCAACGCAGAAGTATGGCAATCCAGAAAAGCTGCAACAAGAACTGAGATCGATCAGCTCTCGAGATTGCCTTGGCTGGATCTTCAAAAGCCGTTTCTGACAGTCCCGATAGGCATACCTGGGTGCTTTGAATACGGCTTGAAGCCCGTCGCGAAGGCACTCGGACATTACGCGCCCGAATTCAAAGTTGAGTGGCCTGATGGCCTCGGCGACGGTTTGGCCGCTCAAGTGATGTCGTGGGCTGCCTACGCAAAGCCAGATCCAGTCACCACTGATGAAATTGCGCTCGTGGACAGATACTTGGAAATCGATGTCAAGGCAATGTGGCAAGTGTTGCGATGGCTGAGGGCTCTGGCAGGTTGAGGGGGGGGACCCAGGCCTGCCGCGATTCGGCAAGGGCTGGCACATTGACACATTCTCGCCGAAAGATCAGGGAGGGGGTGGCGCCGCGCTCACCCCCCGCGAGCTTATCCCTTACGGATATAAGGTTTGTGTCCCCCTCATCTTATTAATCACTGGCCCACAGCTCCAGATGTCGGCCTCGCCCCACGCCCGTACCCTAGATCGCCTCGCCAGAATTCCATGCTGGCTCAGTCGAGTAAGAGCCTCCGCAATACTCTGACGATTAGTTTGAAGTTCGGGCCGCTGAGCCTCAGTTTGAAGTTGGATCGAATTAATCGAAACTGGCGCCTCGCCGCCTGCCCTGTCGATCTCGGTCAAGATGAGGGCGAGAAGCATTTCAGTCAGTTCCATATTCCAACGGGACCGATTCCCTCGCGGAATTTCGGCAACAGCTTGCTTTGCTAATTGCAGAGTATGGGCTGCCACGTCGGACTTGCAGCTCGATGGACGACGCCGCCTTCGATCACGTGATTCTCGTTCCCGCTTGCACATGCTCTTTATGGTGTCAAACCGTTGCTTCAAATCTAAATCGCAGCGGCACGGCGTTTCCGTTGCCATGCCGATCAACTTGATCTCAGCGTCGTCACCATATAGTATGTGAGCGGCAGCGGCACCTCTCTCACCTTTGTAATTGATCCACCTCCAAAAGCCTCTAGGCTGAAAGCCTCGACTCATAGTGCGTTGAGCCCATGCCTTTCCGTTGCCTTGCCGCTTGGGTGCGGCGTCTCCGCCAACTGTGGCGTTATCCCTTACAGTTGATAAGGTTTTTTGTCCTCCTACTATTGTTCTGACTCCTGCGGCGTCTCTCGCAGTCTTTATCGAAGTAATCAGATTCAGATCGGAGCCCTTATCGAGCAGATCATACGCGAGGCTCTGATCCACCACCGAGGATCCTCGGATCCCCATCTCATCCATCAGCCGTCGAAGACGATCCATATCGGCCGACATATCGCCTGAACTGATTCTCGACTTCGACTGGTTGAAACTCCAACATCTAGCAAGAAGCTCAGCTTGCTTTTCAATACCATACAGCCTCTCATTTTCAACATCGATGAATAATCCCAGACGAAGCGAGTTTTCGCGGGCGTGGACGCCACCTGGAAGGCGCAAGATGCCATCAAGGTTGGATTTGAAATCGGTTCCGCCTGCTGTGACAAGCACGTCTCGAATCAAATGGACGAGAACGGAAGCGACGCTATGCGATGTTGGGCAAGGCAGAGGAATGATGAGTTGGACTCCTCGCCCGCCAGTTCTGAAAACTTCATATCCGAGACCCAAGTGAGCCATGAGATCGCGTTGCCTCTTTAGCGTTTCCCAGATGGGCCCAGGATCTCGACTGATCCATTCCCAATCTTGATCGACGTCAAATCGGAGGACACTAACTGGTTCAGCGAACTCGCGGTGGAAGGGCACATCACTCGTCCCACGGGCAAAGCCAGATCTGCCGCAGAGATGCTTAAGGATGTCTCGAGTATAAATGCAATCGCATAAGCGCTTTCCCCATTTCGCATTCACCTCGCTCATAAAGGTTTCTGTCACCCAGCCACCATCGAGCTGTTTTCCCCATCTGCGTCTCTCATGAACATGGGAGTACATCGCCTGGGCGATCCGATGGGTTTGCGGCACGAACTTCTGGTAGTGGCTCTTGCGCGGACCCCGCATGGCAGCAAGTTCGCTCCATCCCTCAGGCTCCACATAATATGCGAAGGGAAAAGGGTGGAGCGCCATTAAGCTCGTGTCAAACTCGGGCGCGAATGAGAGAGGATCGTTGCGAACGGCCGTGGTCATTTCGCCACCCCAGTAATGCGATCGGCCGCCTTGCGACGTCTCAAAGCGATGCGCAGGTCTTTAGTATAAAGGCTCATGGAGAGCCGACGGGTATCGTCAATTGCTAAGCTCTTCATGAGCTTGCGGCTGATATTGATCAGCCTGCGTAATTCGTGGTTTGTCATTTGATAGGTCCTTTTAAAGGTAAAGGGGCCAGACGTCCGCCAGAACTCCTAACCCCTTGATGGGACCTATCTATCCCAAACTATTGCTATTGCGCTGGCGGACGCTGAAGCCCATTCGTGCCTCTGAATTACTTCATCGGGCAGCTTCACGATTTAAATGCACACGAATTTTCGGAATTCATACTGAATAACGAATAACAATGTTCATACTGATCTGCGTATGATCATTCATACGCTTACCGATCACTAAGCGTATAGCCGAAATTGTAAGTACATACGCTACTCAGTATGCCTGCGAACCTATGCACTGTAAGAACATTCACGTTTCTGGCATGGCTTACGATGTAATAACAACGATTTTCTCCATATCGCTTATTGCGCCTAACTCGGTCGTATCCGATATGTTCAGTGCCAAACTATCTCCAACGCATCTGCGTAGGAATGCTCAGATGGACAGGGAGTCTCACTCTCGATTGCTTCTGCGGGAACATACGCGGAGGCATTCGGCTGGCGATTTCTCCCAATTGTCCCGAGGAGAAAAGCGATCAACAAATTTTCGTATCTGCCCGAAAGCTATTCAGGCTCATATTCTGCGGCGCTAACCATGTGCGATCCCGATTACAGTCCCGATCCCACTCCGTCGTGGGACAAGCAATCAATGCCAGAGCCCCCAGCGATTTCCGACACTGGCGTGAGGATCAAACCCTTATCGGACACGTGGAGCAGGATGCACGACGTAACAGTGGAAGGTTGCGGCACTCCCGAGCCCATATACTACGGTCGCGAGTTCGTCCTCACCCTGCCGCGTGGTTTTGATGCGGAATACGTCAAAACGCAACTGGACGGCGAGTGGCAACCGTTGCTCCAAGTCATTTATGACGAGTTTAGCCAGAATTGGAATGGTCGGAATATGCAGGGGAGCCTCACTCCCGAGGGATCCGCTGCCATGGATGTCCTACAAAATCTCATGCATTCGGTGTGCGCTCCGCCCGCCTTAGTCTGATCGATAAATCGTCATCTATCTGGTGATATGCGGTGTGCGCTCCACCAACGACCAAACGACACACTGACACACTGACACATAAAACCAATGTGTCAGTGCGTCATCCATTGGAGTACATCACATCATGAAAATCCCAATCACCAAATTTGCTGAGCTTAGACGATACGCAGAAAGCTTTGCCGCAGGAAAACTCAATCTTGTTGTTATCACATCCGAAGCTGGGCTTGGAAAATCCACATTAATGGGAAGGGCGCTAAACGGTCGTGGCCATATTATCGATGGCGGCGGCGGAATGTCGGCTCTCGGGCTCTACACTGAGCTATACGAAAACCAGGACAAACCAATCCTAATTGACGACATTGATAAACTCTACACAGACACCGCCTGCATCAGGTTATTAAAAGCCCTCACACAAACTGAGAGACGAAAGGTTCTCGCGTGGCATACATTCAATCGAGGCGCCGATTCTTATCCTCCTAACGAATTTTCGACTACGTCTCCAGTGTGCATCGTCGCCAACGAGTTTCTCATATCCAACGCCAACACCAGGGCGATTGCAGATCGTGGTGTGCTGATCGAATTCAATCCCCCGCCTGACGAAGTTCATCTTGAGGCTGGGAAGTGGTGTGATGACACCGAAGTTTACGATTACATCGGCTCCCGCATGGACAGCATAGTCACACACTCCTTCCGCGCATATTATGTGGCGAGTCAACTCCACGCGGCTGGACATGATTGGAAGGCTGTCTTACAGGCGACATGGAGCGAGCATATTGAGCTGATCGCGCTCCGCGACGTCCACCGTGATCCTTCGCTGAATACATCGGACAAGCGGATTGTCACATGGTGTGCGAGGACTGGGCTAAGCAGAAAAACTTACTATAGGCTTTGCGCCCAATATCCGCACGTTGCGAAAGTGAGAGCTTACGGATCAACGGCCAAAAAGCTGGTGATGGCATGAACCCCACAAAGCCAGCCAGATCCACCCGAAAAGACCTTGGCGCCGTTGGCGAAGGCAATTCCTGCGTGGAAATCGCCGACAGCCTTGGCTCTAAGAAGCCCACTGCGGTTAGGCACGGGAATGAATTTTTTTTAGGTTGATATGCGAGGCGAATCGAGTTGCGTCCGTGAGTCTGGGGCGACAAATGGAGTTGATATAATATGGTACAGGAGCGCCAAGCATCCACGGTCTGCTTATCCAGTGACAGGGTAAAGACAGTCGATTTGGAATTATTGCCTCATCGGCTGTCGCTATCGTATGAAGAAGCCGCCGTCCTGCTCCACAGGGAAAAGAGCTACGTTGAGCAGCGCGTGGCGTCAGGTGACTTGATCGCGCTGGAGAGAGGAAGGGTGAGCAGACGGCAGGTAGAGGCTTATGTCGATCGCCTAGACACTGAGGCGGCAAAGCCTGTCTCAATGGAACCACCTATGCGACCAAAGCGAAGCTCCAGCCGTAAATGATTCGACTCCCTAGCTTACGAGCGCCATCGCGGCCGCTAGGTCCTCGTCTGATGCTTCGACATAGTATTCGAGCGTCGTCTTAATGTCGTCATGCCCCATGAGTTGCATTAGCGTCTTGGGCCCGACTTTCTTTTCATTTGCCATGACGGCGGCAAACGTGTGTCTAAGATCATGGAGGGTCGGATCAGGAAGCGGTTCGCCCCATCGATTCGAATTGCAAACAAGCTTCGCAGTCTTCCTGAATGTTTCCATGGCATCGGAAAACTTGCGCGGTTCAGGGGGCTTTGCTCGTTCGGATGGCATCACAAATGGGGATTTGATCGACCATACTTTTAGCAAAGCAACCTTAACGACGGCTGGAATTGGAATGCGCCTTTGCCCCGCCGTGGTCTTGGTGTCACGTGGCACTTTTCCCTTGCCAGCGGCACGTTGAACATTGTCGCGGATATGGATAACGTTCTCTTTGAAATCGACATGAACCCATTTCAGCCCAAGTATTTCCCCACGTCTCAGCCCAAGTTTTAGTCCAAGGAATATCCCGATCCAATATGGGGAAGATTTGGCCGCATTCAGAAGCGCTGCTTGCTCCTCGGTGGTGAGAGTGCGCTTGTGAGTGACTTTGAGTCCCTCCGCATTGCGTGTGGGTCGAGTGCCGATCTCAACATCGGCAGGATTAGCTGTAAACCCTTTGAACTCTGCTTGTGCCGCGCGGTAGACGGCGGACAGGTGGTTTCGGATGTTTCGCCGTCCATCGTATGATAGCGATCCATCTTCTTCCTTCTCTTTGAGAATGGCCCTCACTTGCTGCTTGGTGATCGATTCAAGCGCCAAGTGCCCGAGCGGTTTGTACCAATGCTTTTTGAATCCCGACCGTCGATTATCTAGCTCTCGATCGGAGACGCCTTGCGTCGGAAATAGCGTGTCGAGACAGTATTCTGCCCAGTCCTTTAGGCTTCTCTCAGCATCGTTCTTTGGTCCACCTTGGAATTCAGCTTGCGCGAATTCCCATGAAGCCTTGGCGTCGGCTAAGGTCTTCCTGCTACCTGCACGGCGGAACGGTGTTCCATCGGCGAAGCGATTTTCATACTCCCAACCGTACCGTTTATCGGCGCGAAGCCATACCCCAGGGGTATTCTCAAGAGTGATCTTTTTGCGTCCAGCCATGGCCGCATGATACTATCTTTCCCAACATTTCCCAACATTTTATTGGTGGTTAGGTTCGAATTTGCTCTCTGCCTCAGCTCCGCAAGCTGATGCTCTATCCACTGAGCTACGAGCGCGTGTCGGATGATTATACCGGCTCTTGCGTCTTCGATAGAGAGATGGCGACTATACTGGTCAGGGAGTATCACCATGAACGGGCCATCCTTTCGAGCGTTATTGGGCCAACCACGGCCTTTGATCGGTACGATTGTTTCGATTCAAAGTCTCGAAAACGTCGAGATCTTATCCCGAGCTGGGTTCGATTGGTTGTTCTTGGACTTGGAACACTCACCCATATCCACAGGATTTGCCCAGAACATTCTTCAAGTGGCGTGCTCAAACGTTCACGTAGTCGCTCGGGTCGCCAGCGGCGCCGAACTGGAAGTCAAGCGTGCCCTCGATATCGGATGTGACGGGGTGATCGTGCCTCAAGTAAACACAAAAGCAGATGCGGAACAGGCGGTTCGGTCCTCCAAGTATCCGCCTATGGGGACGCGAAGCGTGGGTGTGGCTCGTGCTCATGGGTACGGCGCGGATTTTGGAGACTACGTCGAATCCGCCAATAGCGCGGTTGCATTGATTGTCCAGATTGAGCACAAAGAAGGAGTGTCCAATCTGAACGAGATTCTCGACGTAAGAGGGATCGATGCAGTCATGATAGGTCCTTACGATCTTTCTGCCAGCATGAACTTAATCGGTCAAGTGACGCACCCGGAGGTGGTCGAAGCGATCGGAAAGATCAGGGCCTCCTGTAATGCTCATGGCTTGCCTTACGGGCTATTCGGCGTGACGTCTGCCGCATGCCTCGCAGAACTCGAGCGCGGGGCTAGTTTTGTGGTTGTGGGTCTAGATGCCCTTCACCTACGCAATGGCGCAGTGTCTAGCCTGCAACCGCTTTCCGATTGGGTAAATGCGAGAGAGCAAATTGGCTGAGGAGATGACCTTTCAGCGATTAACCTTAGAATGACTGTCTCTGAATTTGCCCCGCGCTTCGCGAAACGTGCCGATTTAGCCGCTGATCTCTTGGTATGAGGCGGCCCTTTCTGCGAAATAGCGGTTTATGTGATCTCCAATCGGCTGAGGATTGATCGGGTCTTCCAGAACGCCGGTCGGCGAATGAGGGGTCGAAAGACTGTCCGCCTCCGCAAATGCGGCCTTCCAGAGACGGATCAAACCGGCTTCAGTCTCTTCCTTTGCACCAAGGCCATCAACAACGCCTTTCTTGCGCGACGCGATCGCCTCTTCAAGAAGTTCGTAGGCTTCGGTGTGTTCGATTGAGGGAAGGTACTTGCGCCGCAGCTTTTGCCGCAAGCGCGCTTGGCCAATCCACTGCCTATTGAGCCGCAACGTTTCCCACAGAAAGACGACGCCGGCCAATCCCGCAAATTCATTGCGATGTAACTCGAAATGAAAGAACACTCCGATGAAAATCGATGCGAGGAACGTATAGATTCCAAGGCTGATGATGGCCCCGATCAATCCGTCCCCGACGAATGGCCATTGCCATTTGGCGCTCTCATCGAAGAGAACGTGAAAGTCTTTCTCCAAGGTGCCGCTTCGATACTGCCGCTTCAATCTGTCTCCATTTTAATACGATTCGTCGATCTCTTACGTTGAGGCTATTCGATAGGTTTGGATAGGTCCCACTTCTGCTGGCTGTAGGTTCAACCTTGGAATATAACCCCATGTTGCGTCATTAGCCACCGAATTCTAACCGAATTAGGGCGATGCGATTACGTCGCACATCGCTTGCCCGAGCGGTGCTGCCGGCGCCTCGACCCACAACTCATCGGCCAAGAAGAGATCTGACCTCGTCTTCAAGGAGCGCCGACTGTCCTTCTTCCCCACCCGGCCATTTGGGGTTATGGCGTCCCTTCTTATCCACAACTCGCCAATACGGAGTAATTTCCTTCTCCCCGGCTCGACGTTGCTCTTCGGCTGCTTCCGCTGCAATGCGGACGAACATTCCAGTACAAAGTGGACACGTTATGTCGGCGCCGTGCCGCTTTGCTAAGGCTTGTCCAAGCAATCTCACGCTTGAGACGGCGCCGACCGGAATCTCTCGCATGAGTGAATCGATCTGCCTTGGAGTCGGTATAAGCATCGTTCCCGGCGTTCGCTTGCCTCCGGGAACAACTTTCCACTCTTGGACTCGGTCCAATTTCGATTGCCAAGTTGTTCGCGTTGAAATCATGTCTTTTCCCATGGGACGTGTTCTTCGGTCAATAGATCCTGCGGACCTATGTTATTGGGATCATTGAGACAGGCGCCCACCGAGGGATCGTCGGCCGAAAACTCAAACTGGGCGCCAAGGCTCATCGATGATCGTCATGGGAATCCTAATCAGTTCGTGTTTTGTACAGCCGACTAATAGTTCGGAGCCCGAATGGGTGAATGCAAAACAGAGAGCAGAGGCAACGGGCAGGATGTGGGTTTGAACGACTGTGCCGTCGAAATCGGTCACTTTGATCCGGTTTCTCTCTCCACAAGCAACCCATCGCTCATAAGGATGCATCGCCATGATCGGGATTCCAGGGGCTACCGGAATCTCACAGATCTTGGCCCTAGCCACCAGGTCCCAAACGACGACGTCCTGGAGCCTTCTCGCAGCCGCGAAATCCCCACTTGGATGCACATCCATTCCATATACGCGGCCGTCAATGCTCAATTTGAACCGCCGCTTCCGTTTCTTGATATCCCATACGCACAGGCTAAAACTATCGGTGCCTACGATCTCCTCACCGCCGGGAACGAAGCGAACGGTGCGAGGCGAGTCGTTATCATGCCACAAGGCCTTCATGACTCCATGGGCATCCCAGACCCCTATACTCCCATTGTCAAATGCGGCAACAACATCGCCATCTTCCGAAACGTCCAAGCAGATGGGAGAAATAATGAGGAAGCCGAATGATCTGGGAGCCACATAGGTCCACTCGATCTCGAGGTTCGCGATCCGTATTGCCTGAACCGCTTCGCCTGCCGCGACGTACAGGATGTCCGCTTTTGGAGAAAAGGCCAAGCCTCGAATCCGCTCAGTAGGCTTTATCTTCTCACTGATGGATCCGAAATTTGCCGTATAAATCAGATCCGCTTCGTGATACACACTGACGTTCATCTCAATGTCGCTGATGGCCACTCTGAATCCATCGGTACTTATGGCGATACGATTGATTCCATGCTCGAAGTTCTTGGGAGTCGTAGCAATTTCGGCAATACTCGGCGTGAGTGTCAATGTGTGCTCCTTGGACGGCAGATTCGGTCATCGAGGTCCCGGCGTTTCATAGACCCCAGGACAATACATGACGGGCCCATTGGAGCTTTACCTCTCAGTGGCTTCCACTATCTGATTTATCTTATCTGGAGAAGTTAAGCGGTACAAGAAGTTTCTCAGCCGCAGTATCAAATTGCTTCCGAAAAGACGTACTGCCACCGTCCTCCTCATCAAGCCAGTTCTCAATTCTGGTGCGGCAATTGTTGGTAACCAGCGATCCGTTCCGTTTCTAGGTTGGGCCGCTGTGGTTACACTTGAGGCGTCTGCCCCTTGGTGGATAGTTGTTTGAGCTCCCCGGTGACCATAAAATTGACCCGCTCAGCGATGTTGACGGCATGGTCGGCAATTCGTTCGACGTGATGGATTGCTAGTAGCAGCCAGCCGTCAGCGACCACTTGCTCTGGGTTCGCTCTCATATCGGCGAAGATCTGGGTACGAAGTTCTCGATAGAGAGCGTCTACCGTCTCGTCCTTATTGCAGACGTCCCTGACCCGCTGAAGATCGCGCTGGACGTACGCTTCCAGCGCTTCATGGAACATGGATCGCGCTTCCTTGGCCATCCGCGGGATATCGATGAATCCGGTTTCACCAAATTCCTTCTCGATTTTCAGGGCAATCTTCGCGATATCGACGGCCAAATCGCCCACCCGCTCGATATCCGTGATCATTTTCATCGCGGTACCCACGACTCTAAGGTCACCCGCCATCGGCTGTTGAAGGGCAAGCAGGCGCAGACAGCGCGTCTCAATCAGGATGTCCCGCTCATCTATTTCGTCATCCTTTAAGATCACGCTCATAGCAAGCTGAACATTGAGGGTGCAGATAGCGTCGACAGCCTGACCGACCATCTGTTCCGCACGGCTGCCCATGTCCAGCAAATCGTGTTCGAGCTCTCGAATTTCGTCGTTATAGGCCTGTCGGGCATAGCTTGGAGATTGCACCATCACTTACGACGGTCATCTTACGGCCTGTGATTCCATTCAGACCATCAATTGTTAAGAACTCTTCACGGGAAATTGACAGAAATATGACCGAGCACCTTCGACGGTTCGAATCGGATCGTTTGCCAGGCACGAATCAGTGGAATTCGGACACCGTCCGGCGAACCGGCAACCCACAAAACGAGTCTTTGGATCGGGAACTTCTCCAATAGGTGGTTCCGGAAGATGCATGAGTTTTTCCAGGCTGGGAGCCGACTCCAAGAGCGCCGCCGTATAAGGGTGTCGCGGGTCCGTAAATATCTGTTCGGTTGGACCTTCCTCCACGACGCGCCCCAGGTACATGACGGCGACTCGATCGGCCAGAAATCGGACTGTTGTCAGGTCGTGAGAAATGTAGAGGAACGAACAGCCATTTGCCTTCTGGACGTCCTTGAGTAAATTCAGAATTTGAGCTCGTATGCTTAGGTCCAATGCGGCGGTCGGCTCGTCGCAAATGACCAAAGGCGGCTTCAGCGCCAAAGCACGGCCAATCGCGACTCTCTGTCGCTGCCCTCCGCTCAACTGATGCGGATAGCGGTCAACGAATCGAGGGTCCAGACCGACTTCTTCAAAGATCTTATCGGGCGCTCCCCTCTTCCCGCTCAGCCACATGGGCTCGAGCACCGATCGCCCAACCTTCCACTTGGGGTTCAAGCTTGCGTATGGATCCTGCCAGACCATCCCGACTCGCTCGGCCATCCGTCTTGGAGTGCCCTTGACTTCCTCCCCAGTTAGAGTAATCTTCCCCTGAGCTAGAGGCTGGAGTCCCAGGACCACCCGAGCAAGTGTGGTCTTCCCACAACCGGACTCACCCACCACGGCAACCGTTTCGCCTGGATTAACGGTCAAAGACACGCCGTCTAACGCTCTAACCGTACCGCCCGCGACATGAAACTCAACTTGAACATCGCTAACCTCAAGGAGTCCTGTGCTCAAAACGATTCACCCATCATGTTTTGACCGACGAACAGCCTCTGCCCCAGTTTAATGAGAAAGTCATCCTTCTCCACTGAGACTAGATTCGTCACTAGAGGTGATTTGGTAACCCATATCTCATCCCCGCTTAATATATGGAGCCTGTTTTGACCATCCGCAGACAGTACGGCGTCTCCCCGGCTGCCAACCGTCAAATGGATCACGGAGTCGGAACGCAAGATCATCGTACGCGCCGACAGAGTATGCGGAGCCACCGCCGTAAGAACGAGCGCCTCGACAGTCGGGTCCATGATGGGGCCGCCAGCGGAAAGATTGTAACCCGTTGAGCCAGTAGGGGTCGAAACCATGACTCCATCGGCCGGATAGCTCGTTAAATTATGGCCATCGACTCCGACTTGGAATGTCATCATCCTCGCGGTGACATCTCGCTGAAGGACGATCTCGTTCAATGCGTGGATCTCGGCAATGTTCTGATTGAGCCGAGATAGCTGAGCCTGAAGCATCATCCGGCTCTCAATTACCGCGTTGCCGTCCAAGCTAGATTTAATGCAGCTCTGAACGTTCTCGCCTGTACATTGAGTGACAAAACCGAAGCGACCGAAATAGACACCAAGAATCGGCGTTCCCGTGACTGCGCATAAATGGGCGGCGCGGATGAGAGTGCCGTCTCCTCCGAATGCAACCGCAAGATCAGCATTCCCAAAATCCGCACTTGAAACGATCGGCAAGTCGACTTGGCGGGCCGTTTCGCTATCAACCGCGACCCCAATTCCAAGCTGTTTCAGCCAATTCGCCGTCTCAACGACGGCGACCAGTGCATCTGGGCGATACACATTTCCAACGATATGGACGCGCAACTAACCTTCGCCTCGCATTCTCGCAAGGTTACGCTGTAATTCGTCATCGTTAGGCGCGATTTTAACCGCTTTTTCCAATACTTTAACTGCTTCCGAAACCTGGTTCATTCTCTGAAGGGTCACGGCGAGGTTATTGTACGCCCCAATCAATTTTGAGTCTGCTTCGATGGCTGAGCGAAAGGCCGCTTCCGCTTGTACCAACTTCCCTGCCTTCAGGTGGCACAAACCGATACCATTCAGTGCTTCCGCATTGTCCTTTTCTACCGCCAAAACCTGAAGGTAGTGATACTTGGCATTTTCAACATCGCCTTGGTCCCACAACGCGTTGGCAAGGTCCATTCTTACGCTGACTTGCTTGGGATCAGCACGAACCACCTCTTTCCAGGCGCCTATCGCCTTCTTCAGGTCGCCCGATTTGGCAGCCGCTGCGCCGAGGTTGAGTTTGGTCGCGATCGATCCCGGATTCAAGCCCGACAGCTTGTCAAAGAGCGTTGTCGATTCCGCAAAGTCCCCTTTTCGAAAAAGCATCAACCCGAGGTTGTTCAATGCGTCAAGATCGTTGGGGTTGATCTCAAGAGCCCTTCTATACGCTTGCTCAGCGCCCTGCGCATCCTGATTCTGGGCGCGCAAAACTCCTAGGTTGAACCAAAATGTGGAGTTCTTGGCTTCTGCGTCACGGAGCCCTTCATAGTACTTGAGCGCGTCCGTCTTGCGACCGGCTCGGGAGTAGGCTTCACCCAAGGCAAGGGCTATTGCTGGATCCGTCCCATCTCCCAGACATTTCTCCAAATACGGAAGGGCATCCGCGCTTCGTATTCGAGCCAATGCCAAACCTGCGTTACGGACAAACGTCAGATTATCTGGCTTAAGGTCAGCCGCTTTTCGAAAGGCCTTGGCGGCGTCACCTCCGTCGTGCAAATTGTCATAAGCGACTCCCAAGTTGTTTTGAACGAACGGATCAGTCGGCTTAAGCCTGGCTGCAATGAGTAATGGCGGAATCGCCTTCGAATAAGCCCTCTGTCTCAAGTAGATGGTTCCGCAGTTGTAATACGGCTCAAACATATTCGGGCTCATATGGGTCGCGGTGTGATACTTATCCAGTGCTTTATCGAGGTCACCCATTGCCAAATAGGCATTTCCGAGATTAATCTCGATTTCCAAGTCCTTTGGTCGCTGGGCTTCAGCCTGTTCAAGGAGAGGAACCGCCTGGGCCGCCTTATTTGCTCGCAAATACAAGAACCCTAGCCAGGCATCTACGTCGGAACTTCTTGGATTCAACTGATGAAGCGCCTCAAACTGGGTAAGGGCATCATCTTGTTTGCCTTGGCGATACAGAGCGGCGGCATCCGCGACTCTCTTTTCAAAGTCCTGCTCGGAAGGGGTTTGGCTGAAACAGCACCCCACCGATATGGCAATTCCGATACAACTTGCTACCCTACTGACGGTCATTGACACTCTCATTGATTGTACGACGAACTTTTCTCTTAAGCTCCTGCCATCACAGTAGGAATTGAACCTTCGAATGCATCCGATAGTTCCGAATGACTCCAACTCAAGATTTGATCGCCAATATGGATCGTTAACCCTTCCCCGAATCCCACGTGGCCCAACGGATAGGCCTGTAATCCGAATGTATCAGCCAAGTCCTGGACCTTTGACACTGAATCAGTCGAAACCAGCACCCGCCCTGGAATCTCGCCAAACAGCATGGCGTCAAAACGAGTCGACGTGGAGGGTACGGATATAACCTGGACGGGGGCCCCCGCCAAGACTAACTCGGCGACCGCCACTCCTAATCCGCCGTCGCTCAGGTCATGAGCGGCCAAGATGATCCCCGAATCTATCCCCTTCACAAGAGCAGCACAAAGGGCCTTTTCAGCGGGCAAGTTGGGAGCTTCAGGATATCCATCCTCAATCCCGTGAATCTCGGCAAGAAACGCGCTTGCGCCAAGACCGAGGTGTTCGCCACCCGTATCGAGCGTCGAAAGAAGAACCAAATTCGACGGTTTGTCAGGCGCGATCCCTACCCGCCGATCTGCATGTTCCAACAAACCGAGCATGCCAATAAGCGGGGTAGGCAGAACTTCGCCTAGATCGCTTTGATTATAGAAACTCACGTTTCCACTGATTACTGGCGTGTTCATGACCTCGGCTGCATCTGCAATACCCTTAACTGCCTCGCTGAACTGCCAATAGACATGAGGATAGGTAGGATTGCCGAAATTCAGACCGTCCGTAACGGCTTTTGGTTCCGCTCCGGTACACGCGACATTTCTTGCCGCTTCGACAACCGCAAGCTGGCCTCCTCGGTTAGGGTGCAGGTAGCAGTAACGAGAATTTCCGTCAATCTTGAGTGCAATTCCTTTTTTAGTCCCACGTGGCGCTAGGACCGCTGCATCTCCCCTGCCGAACGAAAGTGTCGTTTGAGTTTGAACCTGTTGGTCGTACTGCTCAAATATCCAACGCTTGCTGGCGATCTCGGGAGTCCCAAGCAGTGTAATCAAGCCATCACGCAGATTGGTTTGGGGCAACGTCGATGGGTCGAAGCGAGAGGCCCGGTGAAAATACTCTGGTACGTCGGTCTCGCTGTGGTAGACCGGACACTCGTCGGTTAGGAGTTTCGGGTCTACCTGGGCCTCAACCGAACCGTGCCGCTTGATGGTAACGAGGCCATCGTCCGTGACGTAACCGATAACGACCGCTTTGAGGCCCCATCGATGAAACACATCCAGCACTTCATTTTCGCGGCCCTTGACGGCCACGGCCAACATACGCTCTTGGCTCTCGCTGAGCATTAGTTCGTAGGCAGTCATGTCGTTTTCACGCATGGGAACCAGATCAAGGTCCACAGTCATTCCAACGCTGCCTTTACTCGCCATTTCCACAGTGGAACAGGTCAGTCCGGCGGCTCCCATATCCTGAATTGCGACAACGGCTCCGGTTTGCAACGCCTCAAGCGTTGCTTCAATGAGCAGCTTCTCTGCAAATGGATCGCCAATCTGTACGTTGGGACGCTTGGCGTCGTTGTCCTCTCCGAGGGCATCGCTTGCAAACGTCGCACCGTGGATACCATCTTTCCCGGTTGCCGACCCGAGGTAGATGACGGGGTTGCCAATTCCCGCCGCTGCCGCAGTCGTGACTTCGTCAATTCTCAAAATCCCAACGCACATCGCATTCACGAGGGGATTCCCGCTGTAGCGGCGATGGAACCCCACCTCGCCTGCGACGGTGGGAACGCCGACACAGTTACCATAACCAGCGATGCCGGCCACGATGTGCTCGAATAGGTACCGATTCCGCTCGACTACCTCGGGGGCTTCTTCACCATCGCGGATCGGTCCGAACCGGAGCGAGTTCAGTCCGGCGATCGGACGGGCTCCCATTGTCAGAATATCGCGAATAATACCGCCCACACCGGTAGCCGCACCTTGGTACGGTTCGACCGCTGATGGGTGATTGTGAGACTCCACCTTCATCGTAATGCCAAGGCCGTCGCCAATGTCGACGATCCCGGCATTTTCAAGGCCGGCGCCTTCCATCGCCTCCTTGTATCTCTTAAAATAGGCGAGGACTGGACGCGAGTACTTATAACCACAGTGCTCGCTCCACATGACTGCGAACATTCCCAATTCGGTGTAGGTAGGTTCTCGTTCAAGATGTTTAAGGATGAGGTGGTACTCACCGTCGTTCAGTCCCATGGACGTGTACACTTCGGAGGTGATGAGGGCCATCTCCCCGATTATAGCTTTAGCTTGGTGCGCAACTTCAGCAATCTTCGCGGTCTGCGCTTCCGGATGCGCAGACTCGCCTCACTTTCGGTTTGAAGGTCAGTGGCTGGGCCACCGAAAAATCGATACCGTTGCTGATGCAAACCCTGACGTAAAAGTGTCTCTTAGCCAAGTGAAGCTACTGATCAAGCCGAATGACCGCTTTGATCTTTATTATGGTGGTATGCCGGTTTCGGGGAATATTTCGATCGACGGGATGACCGCAACGCTAACCGTCACCAATACAATGGATCGAAAACTCAACAAAGACCCTGCCGCCCTTCAGGCCCTATATCCATCGATAGTCCTGAAGGGTCAAAAGGATGCGTCCATCCTCTTCAGCATTCCCAAAGGTCCTGATCCGACGCCCGTGCAATTAAAGCGAATCGCAACGGAGTAGAGCGCTCGTCCGTAACTTGACATATCCCAACACCACCCAATGAGGGCATCCGTCATTTTTCTTTTAGTGCCAGCGAGTTTGGCAACATACGGTGGATATCTCTATTATCGGCTTGCATGGTTGCACCATCAGAGCCGACAGGCACTCCGGCATGTGGACGAGCAGTTAAGCAAGCATCACGAACTCATTCCACACCTAATCCTCGCGATTGCCAATTACGCGCAAAACGAACGTGAAGTCCTCATTAACGTTATTCACGCCCGCAAACGATCGTTGGCAGCTAAATCAATGGAAGAACGGATGGCAGCATCAACCCACCTCAGTCAGGCTCTCCATCACCTCTTTAGGGTGTCGGAAACGAGCGTGGCGCATCGCCTAGATGATGAAGCGGCGCTCATCCACATGGAGGTCGTGATGGCAGAACAGAAGATCGCGCTTGCTCGTGAATACTACAACCATATTATTCAACCTTATAACGAGCGAATCTCTTCGTTCCCAAGCAGCATCCTCGCTCGCATATTCGGTTTCGAACGGAAGGTCGCTTTCGAGATCCCCGAGCATCTGGGGCACAGCTATGCCGCGATGGAATTCGTGTAAGGGAATCGACGTGTTCAATGCGCCTCGTTTTATCAAGTTCCCGCTCCCAGGTTGCAAATAGCGGTTACCTGGGAGACGGAAACAACCTCAAGCGCGCGCCTCTATCCCGGAAACGGTTTTCGTCCAACCGATCCGGTCTAAATTGGGTTATCCTTTCTTTGTCGTGCGCAGCAAGGAATCCGCCAAGTCGAATAAGCCGAAAGGAGCCAGCAGGCTTGCATTGACCCTTCGTAGCCTTGTCGCAATCGTCTCTCTCGGCGTCCTTCTCGCAATCTACAATGCCGTCTCATTGCGTCGCGACATTGCGCTTGCAGTGGGTCCTGAGGGACCCGCTCAACGCGAGTTCTTCAAGAACGCAGCCGATCGACCCGATATCACAACGTTTTTCAAAAACCTGACCCCTGAGAAACGCTTGAAGATGGCTCAGAACATTGGCCGATACGACGACATGCAATTGGCGAGTCTATGCGGCAAATGCCTGGACAACTTCGATCCAGAGGCAAGAGCAGCACTCACAAACTCCTTGGCCCACGTGGCCTTGGTTCATCCCGATGCAGTGGCGGCCCAGTTCACGTTGCCGGGGAGTTTTCAACAGCTTGCCATCGCCACTGCCCTCCGACGCGCTGGTCCATCGGCGATTCCGTTGGTGGACAAGCAGCTATCGGTAGGCGATGCACGACCCAATGCGGTCGCGTATCTCGTTGCTTCCGGAGCGCCAGCCATAGCCCCAACCCTTCCCTACCTCGATGCAAAAGACAAGGACACTCGTCTTGCCGCGGTAGATGCACTCGGGAAACTTCGAGCGACTGAGGCGGTAAACAAGTTGATCGAGCTCTATCATGGAAGCGTAGAAGAGGAGCGTCTGACGTATTTTACGGCTCTCGCGACCATTGGCGAACCCTCAACCGAGCCGCTCATGCGAGACGTACTTACAAATGATTCGCTTCCAACTCCCCTGCGAGCCCAAGCCGCCCTTGGCCTTGGTAGGATCGGATCGACTGGCGCCCTGAATCTAGTGTGGTCGTTCACTTCTTCGGTAGACCAGACCATCAGAGACAGTTCCATTTCCGCCCTTCAACTGGCGGGCGATACCGCGCTTAGACTGCGAACCGATAGCAGTTCGCAGAAAGGTTCGGAGCCCGATGTGACCCTACTCCAGGTTGCAGGAGGCATACGCACCGAAATGGCCAACAGAATCATCCAGCACGGACTCGAAGTCCCCTCGACCGCAGTTCAAGCTGCACGCGTCGCCGGAAACCGCCCCGAGTTGGTTCCGCTGCTGACTGCTGAAGCGCAAAAAGCGGACGCCACGACTCGTGGCGATATTGTGGATGCACTCCTTCGCTCTCTCACCACAACGGCGCCTGGGAGAACCGCTCTGAAAGAGTTGGGCTCCAAACCCGATCAAAGCCCTCTGGCCGCATTGGCAGCCCGTCGTCTGATTCTTGGCAGCGGTTAGACGCTCCAACACGCGGGTCCAAACTTTATGCCATGGACGTGCCCAGCGCAGCAAGGACAAACGCGTATTGCATCGCAACGTCTTTCAGCGAATCGTAGCGTCCAGACGCTCCGCCATGACCTCCGTCCATACGACATTTGAAGAGAAGGGGATTATGATCGGTTTTGATCGCGCGAAGCTTTGCAACGTATTTGGCCGGCTCGTGGTAGCTAACCTGGCTGTCGTTTAGGCTGGTTACGACCAGCATGGCCGGATAGTCGACATGACGAAGGTTCTCGTATGGGCTATAGGCGCGAATCCATGCATATTGCTCAGCGATTTTTGGATTGCCCCATTCGTTGAACTCGCTGGTCGTCAGTGGCAAAGTTTCGTCCAGCATCGTGTTGATCACGTCGACAAACGGAACCATGACGAGGGCAGCCTTGCACAAATCGGGGCGCAGATTAAGAGTGGCGCCCATCAGAAGCCCCCCCGCACTGCCTCCCGCAATAACCAGCTTTTCACGATCGCTGCGACCGATTGATACCAAGTGATCCGCGCAAGCGATGAAGTCGGTAAACGTATTCATCTTTCGTGCCATCTTGCCCGCGTCATACCACTCCTCGCCCATGTCTCCGCCTCCCCGAATCTGGGCAACCGCGTAAACAAAGCCCCGATCGAGCAAGCTGATCACGTTCGAACCAAAGCCAAAACTGGCGGAAGCTCCATATGAGCCGTAGGCATAGAGGAATGTCGGCATACCACTTTGTTCAAGGTCCTTTCGATAGACCAAGCCGATGGGAATTTTCGCACCGTCCGAGGCAGTCGCCCAGACCCGATCAGTCGTGTATTTGGAACCATCGAATCCTGGCGCCTCGGTCCTTTTGAGGACCGTTCTCTTTCCATTCGAAAGGTTGAGTTCAACGACTTTCATGGGATTGACGGGTGAGGCATAGTTGAAACGGAGGTTGTCGGTGTCGAACTCCGCGTTGTCACCTATTCCCACCGAGTACGTCGCGTCTGCGAACTTCAGTCGTTTGACGTTACCAGTTGCCAGATGAAGTACACGAAGGCCCGGCAAACCGTTTTCTCGGACTCCGATCGCGATATTGTTCTTTAGCATGAGGAAAGAGTTAATCCTCACGCTTGGGTCATGCGGCACAACCTCGGACCAATCCAAGGGATCGGCAAGGGGAGTCGAAATGATTCGAAAGTTCTTCGCATCCTTATCCGTGCGGACATAGAACCGGCCGGCGTTGTGCTCAAGACTGTATCGCTCCTTTGGGTTACGACCGAAAATCTGTCGCGGATTTGTTGTAGGCAGTTCAGCTTCGATGATGAAGACGTCGTTCTCCTCCTTGCTTGCACTGCCGAACACCAAGAACCTCTCGTCTTGGGTCTTGCGAAGGTAGATATCGAACAAGCCGTCATCCTCCTGCATGATCAGGGTCGGCACTGTACTGCCAAGCTCCATTCGGTATAGCTGGTGCCCGCGCTTGGTAACAGGGTGTTCTTGGACGAAAAACAAAGTCCGATTATCGGCGGCCCACTCGACAGAATCCACCCTATCCATCACGTCGAATATTGTTTCGCCTGTCGTCAGATTCTTGACGTGAAGCTTGTACTGGCGATAACCGGTTTCGTCTGTCGTGTAGGCGAGCAGGCTGCCATCCGGGCTCACCTCAATCGAGCCGATCGAATAATATGCCTTGTCTTTAGCCAGTTCGTTCTGGTCGAGGAGAATGACCTCTGGTCCTCGGGCCGATTTTTTACGGCAGCGAATTGGATAGCTTTTCCCGGTTTCCGTTCGTGAGTAATAGAGCCAGCCGTTTTTGGGCAACGGCACCGATTGATCGTCTTCCTTGATTCGTCCAAGGATCTCCTTGTAGAGATCGTCTTGTAACGCTTTGGTCGGCTCCATAACCGCGTTGAAGTAGGCATTTTCTGCATCAAGGTACTCGATGACCTCTGGCTTTTCCTTCCCACGAAGCCACGAGTAGTCGTCCTCCAATGTCTCACCGTGAAGGGTGGTGTGGACAGCGATTCTTGTCGCTTTCGGCGGATTGGCAACATTGGGGTCGAGAATTACGGTGGGTTGAGTCATGGCCATTGAGGGTGTATAGAACACGAACCAGATTATCACGACGTCGTCCCAACAATGGCCAGGTTCGCGTGAATTGGAGCGATTAAGAAGAGACAAACGCCAGTTTCCAGAATTGGCCCTGTAACCCCTCTCCTGTGGTTACATTGATCATGGGCCAAAGACCTCTGGCCCGCTTCCAGCACCCCATCCTTACCGAACCGCACTTGACTTCGATATTCTCAAGTTCTGTGGTGATACAGCCGATGTAGACAAAACCCCGGTGTGAATAAGAATGGCGACTGAGTCCTTCTTCACGTCTCGTCGCCAAGGTCTGAAACGACTTCAGGTTCGCCAAGGCATCCAAATGGCAACTAAAGGTCAATCCGGACAATCATGGCCCAACGCCGCACCCCGTGTGGCTTGTCCTTGCCCACATCAGTCCGCTGGTCTAACGATGAACTCGCCCTTCTTATATAGTCGCTCTAGATGTCATTACATCCCGTCTGACCGCCGAGAAGGACAGCACAGTTTAGCTAGGGGCGAACGACCCGAAGTCAATGGCGCGGTATGATTTCGACCACGGAGGGGGTTCGTAGACTGTTATTCTCAGCTTCGTAAGGCGCATTCCCACGGGCTCTCTAAATTCATCTCCTATTCGGTGCGAAAAACCGGCGCTACGCGCCCCGAGCCTGAATGCTTAGACCAACTCCGTGAGTTAAGAAACTTCGGACGACGGGTCAAGTCTCTTCTGGTGGGTGTCAGAAATCCATAAATGTGGGTCAGGACATGGCATGGATCTATAGGACTCCTGGGTCGAGGCTGCCCAAGCTAGATACCGTGAGGCCTGACATGTCTCGCCCGCCGCGCAGCATTCCACTCTTCGAACTCAGATCGTGCGATCAGGGGGTCTTTACCTAGAGCGATGAGCATGTGTTCTTGAGTAAACGGACGAGGTTCCGTCACAAAGGTCTCAGGCGCTTCTTCAAAGAACACCTGCTTGAAGCTCCGATCGTCATGGCCCCTATAATCCGAGACGACCTTATCCGCTGCCTTGTAGACCGCACCAGCAACGGCTGGCCGATCAGGAGTAGCCAGGTATTGGACGTCGTGGCCGACAAGTTCGAGGTGATGATGCCACGGCGAGTCAAATTTTGGATGAAGCGCATGCACGGTCAAACCGTGCGGAACGGCGGCGATGCCCGGTACCGCGATATAGTCGTCCTCGGTGACACTTAGGAAACCGACTTCGATCAGCCTCCGGTCGAGTAAATACAACTTTGCCATAAGCCGCCACAATGGCATTCTTCGCTCACATCTCAAGACGATATGAGCGGCGACTTCCGTGGACTTTTGCTCATCGAACAAAGGCCCATGGGTTGGTGCCTGAATCGTATCGATAGTAGCCATATCCGTATGATTCATTTAAGACGTATGTCAATGTCCAGGGTTCTTGTCAGAACCTGGCCCTATTCAATCACCAATCGGAGTTATCCGCAAGAGTCGTTAGCGGCTCTTTCATGGACAAATTCTGGGCGAACCGAATGCCCACGGCACTTTAGGGGTGAACTAATCGCGGTACGGTGGGCGCCATGATTCTGGCTTTTTTGGCCCGTGCGATCGCTTCTTCCCCAACCGCTTTTTCGAACGATCGAAAGCCCGCAAGTTCAAACCCGTGCTTCTCGGCCAATTGCGTAATCTTATCGACCTGTTCGACCGAAACATCCTTGCCAAGGGTGAAGTTGTAAAGAGATGGATCGCCTTCTAACGCCAGGATCATCGTTTCGCTCATGCATGCGTAGGCCGTATGAGGCGGAAAGCCGAAATTGAAGCCGAACTCCACGTTCCCGGGAACGCTTACCACGCCTCCCTCGATCACCAATACATCGGGGCGTTCCTTCGCGACTCGTCCCGAAACATCGCGGGGGCGCGCAACATCGCAAACTACGCATCCAGGCTTCAGATGCTCGGGAAGAATCAACTCCTTCCCTGCCGAACTCACCGTCACAATTGCATCCGCAGCCTTGATATCGCCCACGAATGTGCTTGCTTCCGCATTTGGGATTTCGGCTGCTACCGCTTGAGTCCGCTCAAGATCGCGGCCGATGAGAATCACACGGCCAAATTCTCGACTTAGAACCTTGGCGCAAGTTCTTCCAATCGAACCGGTTGCGCCAACGACCGCAAGCGTCGAGTTGCTATTATCGGTCTCCAGCAACTCCAAAGCACGAAGCGTCCCTCGTATCGCGGTCGCAACCGTGTAGCTGTTGCCTGTGGTCACCCCAATTTTCGATCGACTGGCGACGGTTACGCCGCCATCACCCACAACGCTCGAAAACGCTCCCAAACCAATGAGCGAAGCCCCTTGCTCTGCCGCCAAGTCCGCACACATCGTGATCTTGTCGTAGACAAACTCAATTGGCAAAGCTTCGACCATTTGCCTGGGCACCAATGGAAGGCCAATGAACCAACCTTCGGTTTCAACACCAGTCTTCGAGCGTATGCCCGTGATTTGGCTCGCAACAACGGGGCTCTTACGCTTAAGAAACTCTTCGATCACCCGATCAGGAAGATACTTCGCGATCGGATAATGACGTTGAAGGTCCTTTGGATAGAGCGGATGGATGACAAAACCGAAGCGGATCATTTTCTTAGGGGTTGGGTTCCAGGAAGTGTTTTCTTATGCTTGAGTATGGGGATTCCGAAAGAGTATACATTTGCGCTTCCAAATCCACATACGAAGGGGGTTCCGATTAAGTGTGCGTCGTAAGGAGCATCCGACTCCTTATTACCCCACTCGTCCAACTCTGCCTCATCCTAAGACTGAGTTATTTCGATCGTGTTGGGTTTCCAACCCAGTTTGGCAAGGGTGTTCAAGTAGTCCTGCTCGGTTATCTCGGAGGGCTTTTTTCCCAATAGGGCGACGATGACACCTTCCATAACGTTTGTGGCGAAGGTCTCACCTCCGATAACCGGAGTAGTTGTGATTGCCCTTCGCGTCTTAAACTGCTTGAGAAGATCCAGATCCGCCTTTCGAAGCGTCTGAGTGATAATTGTCTTTCCAGCCATGTCTTCCGGCATATACCGCCGAATATAGTGCCAGTCTCCACAAATGATGGTCGACTCGGCAAATATCTTTGGATACTTGGGCGACCTTTGTTCTTGCTTCTCGCCGGTCGGATAGAACCACTTGAACGGAAGTTTGGTCGCGATCGGCAACAGCAGCGAGCCAAAGGTCTTAACCTGGCTGTATTTCGTTAACTTAATCGGTATCCCTAGCCCGAACAGAAAGTCGCCGAAGATGACATCCGCGCCTGCTTCGACGAGCGCCTGAGCCATTCCAAATCGGTCTACGGCAGAGACTAGGAGCACTTTCTCTTTCTTAAAGTCAATCATTCCGTCTCGCTGCAATGAACGAATGGTATTCCGCTCAAGCGTGTGCTTCAATCCGCCACCATCGACAACGGGAGTCTTGGTGGCGCCTTTAATGAGGCTCAGTATCTCTCGAAACGCGTATTTCTTGTCTTCGATGACTACGTTGATGTCAGCGCCACCAACCCCCAAGGCATCCACCTTGCCGTCCAGGTCGGTGAACATCTGGCCAAACTTCTTCATGTCTCCATCGGTCCCGATTCTCTCCAAGAGAAACTGCTCCCCGAGGATTTCCACTTCATCGCGCTTATCGCGCTTGCTTGTACCGAGACTGATAGAGACGACGTGTTTCATTTTGTTATGGGCGATTTGGGACTGTGTCCTTCAAATAAAGGCTTTTGGTATTGTCTCAGAGCGCGATAGGATTTGGCAATGGCGGCAATCTACCCCAAACCCCGTAAGCAATCTACTCAAGCTCTGTTTTCAGTAGACGGCGATCATCTCAATTTCGACGTCGACGCCCCTGGGTAAGCCCGCTACCGCTACGGTAGATCTGGCTGGCGGGTCGGCCGCAAAGTAAGACCCATAGACTTCGTTTACGCTGGCGAAAAGGTCCATGCTGCTAAGGAAGATCGTTGTCTTGACAACATTGAAAAATGTCAGTCCAGCCGCATCGAGAACAGCCTTGATATTTGTCATCGCCTGTTCCGTCTGTTGTTTCACGTCACCCTTTACAAGTTCGCCGGCTGGAGTCAACGGTATCTGGCCGCTCAAGAACAAAAAGTTACCCTCAGCACGAATTGCCTGGCTGTAAGGGCCTATGGCGCCAGGCGCATTGGAAGTCGCAATCTTCTCGCGTATCATGCGCCGCAGGATACCCGCCGAATTCGGGCGTAGAAGATGCTGCTTCTGTCATACTCGCCTTGATGCCTGAGAGGCTTTCGCTGTCGCAAACAAAAACGGCTCTGTTCACCATGGACGGGATGCCAAATGACAGCCCCACTACGACCCAGCGAGCGACAAACGAAGACGCTGGCAAGCAACGGTCTCTCGGCCAACGATTTCAAAATCCAACTCAGACGCTCCGCGAGAAAGAGGCCGGACATGTCCGGCCTTCGGCAGCGCTCCACGCCGCCCAACTGATTACCCACCTTGCGATGGTCCTCAACAGCTTCGTTGAGATCTCGACGTGGCTTTCCAGACGGGCCGAGTCCGCCTTTTTACTAATGCCATGCCCCGAAAGAAGTTAGCCTCACCACTAGAAGCCGTCGAAACGCCGACCCCGCCAACAACCCTGCCAGAGCCTAAGAAACAAGCCAAGAAACAACCGAAGCAAGAATCCAAGGCTAAAAAGGCAGTTTTACCGGATGCGCCCATTGTTGTGGAAACAACGCCGGATCCGGCGCCGCCCATTTTGACGGTCAACGATCCTGTCAAGAAGCAGACCAGACCCCTTCGAGCCAAACCTTCTAAGAAGAGAGCCGAGATCAAAGAGGCTCCTCCACTTATCGATACTGCTCCCGAGATCGACACTGCCGAAGCCGAGGAAGTTCGCACCGTCGTCGAAGATGCCACCTTATTGGTCGAAGAAGCCAACGTATTGGTCGAAGAAGTTCGTGAGGTTATAGAAGCCGAAGCGCCGTCGTTGCCGGAGACGGTTGCAAAGTCGCCGAAGCGAGCCAAAAAGCTCACCAAAACCGTGGCCATTCCGGTCGCGGCGGTGGAAGAGCCGGCGATCGAAGTTTCCGCCGTGCAAGCGGAGGTTTTGACAAAAGTGGAATCCGCCAAGACTAAACCCAAGCGCACGACAAAGGCCGCCAAACAGGAGTCGGCAGAGGTACCGACGCTAACTGCCATTCCGATTCCAGTCTTCTCGGTCGACGACAATTTGCTGCTTGGCGACGAGGATCTGCCGATGCCTCAATGGAGGCCCCGCCAGAAGCCCGAATCCCGAAAGCACTCGCACGCCAAAGCCCCAGCAATCGAGGTGGCGACTGTCGAGGCGCCAGCCGTCACCGAGAAACCGGCCGCCCCAGAACGTCGAAACTCACGAAATCGTCGCCAGCGAAAAGGCGGAGAGGGTGAAACTGCGCCGCAAGAAACGCCGCAGGCAATCGTCGAGGCTCCAAAAGTAGAACCAGAAGTCGAATCGCCCAAGCCGACCTTCCGAGTCCAGGCTCCGCCAAAGCCACCGGCCAAGCCGATTGTCGTGATTCCAGATAACGCTCCGCAAGTGGTTATTCGAGATGGAATCCCAACCCTCGTGCGTGACCATCGCGTTTATCCTCCTTTGATGTTCTTTGGGAGCCCTTCCGATGAGCGGCGTGCAACCACAGTTCTCGACGAACTGCGTATGGCTTCCGAAGCAGGGATTCATCTGCACTCATTCCTGATCGATTTTGAGGTTGATCTTGAGCAAGTCGATCAGACGGCGGCTTTTGCCGCCTATATGCTCACTAAAGCCGTTGAGGTCGACCCTGAGGCCCAGATCATTTTTCGGCTTGTATTTCAAGCGGCGCGGGGTTGGCAGGACAAGTATCAGAACGCCCGATATAAGTTTGCGGATGGCAGTTTGGCAGAGCCAAGCGTGTGCGATGACGAGTTTTGGGACGTGGCAAAGGCATGTCTCGAAAGATTCACACGCCAAATGCGATTGCTACCCCTCCATGAGAATATCATGGGATTGCATCTTGAGCGAGGCGAATGGTTCTTTGCCGAGGGCTTGGGATACGACAATTCTAAGGCTGCTCAAGCCAAGTTCCGAGATTGGGCACGGACCCGTTACAACAATGATGAAGTAACCCTTCGCGCCTCTTGGTTCGATGGATCAGCCCGATTCGATAACGTCCAGATTCCAGAGTATCAGCAGACCGGCAGTGAAGACGAGAAGTTCATCCGATCCTCGCGCAAGCATCGCCGGTACGTCGACTATCACTTATTCCTAAGCGATGCCACGGTCTATCGCATTGGAGACCTCGCCTATACCGCCAAATCGGCAAGTGAGGGGTACTTCCTGGTCGGGGCGAGCTATGGGTATACGTTTGAGTGGTCACATCCTTCTAGTGGTCACCTTTCGCTGGGGAAACTGCTTCGGACCCCGGAAATTGACTTCATTGCCGGCCCGCCGAGTTATCGGGAGCGGGACCCAGGCGGAAGCGCCGCTTTCCCGTGTCCCATCGATAGCTTCGCCCTCAACGGAAAAATCTACATCAGCGAAGAAGACTTCAAGACTTCTCTGAGTACCGGACACGAACCGGACGACTTCAATCCAACCCTAAAGACGCCGCAGGCCCTGGAAAGCGCCCACTGGCGCGGTGCGGGCGTGGCGTTGGCGCATGCCAGCGGAATGGCTTGGATGGACCTTTGGGGCAACGGTTGGCTCAAGACCAATTCGGTTTGGGCACGGGCCACCAGGGTGAGAAATGCCCTCATGGACCGAATGCAGACGCCCCTAGGCGATCCGGAGGTGGCGATTTTCATCGATGAGCGAGCCTTGGCATATCTGGTCGATTCGCATGCGTTCGAACTTCTCGTTCAGAACGTGCGCGAGTCTGTACTTCGAGCGGGAGTTAGCGCCGCTTTCTATCTGCTCAGCGACCTTGCCCACCGGGAAAAATTCCCCGACAGCAAGCTGTATCTCTTCTTGAACGCGTGGGATGTGCGCCCTGAACTTCGGGCAGCTATCAAGTCTAGACTGCAATGCAACGGGAAAATCTTGTTCTGGCTCTATGCAGCCGGTCTATTCGATGCCGGTCGCGACTCGCTTGAGCGGGCTCGTGAGGTGACTGGAATCGCTTTGAAACCCCAGCCGTTTTACAGCAAGTCTGGAACAACCATCTTGAATCGACGGCACCCACTTAGCGAGGCGTTCCCGGATAAAAGCCTGATCGGAAGCACCAAGCTCGAACCAAGCTACTTTGCGATTCCAGAGGGGGCAACTGTGCTCGGCGAGTATTCGCAAACTGGTCTGCCGAGCTTCGTCGTCCGAGAATTCAAAGAGGGCCCGGCTGAGTCCCATTGGACAAGCGTGTTTCTTGGCGAACCTGTCGTCAACGCAGCTTTGATTCGGGCTCTGGCCCAAATGTCTGGTGCGCACGTATGGAACTTCCACGAGGACGTCGTACATGTTCGAGCTCCCTTCTGCACGATTCACTGTTCAGGTGCAGGACCTCGGGCAATCACGCTCCCGAATAAGTTCTCGGCTTACAATCTCCTCACTGACGAATGGGCCGCCGTCGATTCGACGAACTTGAGGTTCACCGCTACCGACGGTTCAACCCATGTCTTTATGGTCGGGCCGAAGGAAGAACTGGAACATCTCCTTGAATCAGATCCGAACTTGGTTCTGACGATTGCGAATCTTCCACCTCGGGAAGCCAATGTTCTGGGCGATATCTCGAACTTCGATGTTCCAATCATGAAGCTCGACGAGTGGATGGAAGGCGGTGACGGAGACGAGGTCGCAGAGGATTGGTTCCTGAGACCCCAACAGATCATTGAGGAGCCGGAGGCAGAAGAGGAAGGCACCGAGAAGATTGGCCGTCGGCGTCGACGTCGACGGGGCAGAGGTCCCGATCGCGGTGGATCTGAAGAAACGGCCAATGCTCGCCGCGAACCGTCTGGAACTCCAGTCGACCCTGCGTTTGGCGATCTCGGAATGAACGTGATGTTCCGAAAGCGGGAATAGAAATTATGCCCGAAAACAGTCAGACTCATTACCGAGCAGGTTACGTAGCTCTGCTCGGAAAACCGAATGTCGGCAAGAGCACCTTGTTGAACTTCATTGTGGGGCAAAAAGTCTCCATCGTGAGCAATAAGCCGCAAACAACGCGACGTCGCGTTGTTGGAATTGCCACGACCCCGACCTACCAGATCGCGTTCATCGACACTCCAGGAATTCATGAGCCACATACTCAACTGGCAAAGTCGATGGTCGAGCAGGCTCGCATGTCGCTGGCAGACGCAAACGTCATCGTCTTCGTGGCCGACGGCTCTCACCACCCAGGGGAACTCGATCGAGAGGTCAGCAAGCTCCTTAAGAGAGAAAGCACGATTCCCTTGGTCCTTTGTATGAACAAAATGGACCAGCTAAAGGCGGAGGATGTTCAGCGCAATCTGGACGCCTACCGCAGCCTTCTCAACGTGGGTGAGGACGATTTCATGCTCACGACGGCGATTCGGGGATACAACGTTGACAAGCTGTTAGAAATTATCGTTGGAAAACTCCCGGAGCAGTCCGCAATGTACTCCGACGACGAATTCACCGATCAGTCAAGCCGATTCTTGGCTGCGGAGTTGATCCGCGAACAGATCCTGCAGGCTTCGCGTCAAGAAATTCCCCACGCAGTCGCGGTCATGATCGACGAATGGGAGGAAGAGACCTCGCTCGTACGAATCGCGGCCACGATTCTTGTCGAAAAATCGAGTCAACGTGCCATTCTGATCGGCAAACAGGGACAATTTCTAAAGATGATCGGCACCGAAGCCAGGCTTGAAATTGAAAAAATGGTCGGACAAAAGGTATTTCTTCAGCTTCATGTCCGTGTCAGCGAGGATTGGCGGATGAGCCCACGAATTCTTCAGGAGTTGGAGTATAGCGATTGAGTCCCGGAATTCCCGATTTTTTTGGACAACTGCTAGAGGCAGATCCAGAGGTCGCACTTCAGCCGTTTGAGCTGGATTTACCGCTTAAAGCCGGACCGCTCCATAAGGTCCAGTACGTTATCGAATTCGTGGGACAACGCTCTGTTTTGGCAAGTCAGGCCTCACAACTCCTTGCCCCAGACTGGTATCAGGCTTTGGGCCACCCCCTCGTCTACGCGATGAGGCCCGCCGACCTTCAATGGCAGCGGCTGACGGCCGCCACCGATGGCTCATACGACTCTCTGGCCATGTCTTGGCCTTTGCTCGATCCCAAGGGCACGATCACTCAATCATCGGCTAAGCACCTGCTCGAACTTGCGGAAAGATTTGGACCCTACATCCAACGACGCGCAATGGCAATGCCGGTACCACGCGAACTCGACGCCTACGTACGGGTTCTTAGACAGACCCAGGATAGCTTGGACATCGGATTCGAGATCTCGGTTATGTCCAGTCGGGCGGCATTTAGTGAAAAGGACCTTTGGATTGAATGTTCTCGATTAGGCTTGTCCTTTTCCCCTTCCGGCTCGTTCGATTGGCGACTTCCCAATCACCCCTATCCGCTCTTCAGTATCACGCCCATCGGAGATACTGACGCCTTCTCCTTAGCAAACGTGCAGCGGGCTACAACCCATGTGGGGATCACGATTGGTTTCAGCCTTCCCTTGTGCCCGGCTCCTACTCAGGCAGCCGATGCGGCGTTTTCCGTTGCGGAGCACGTGGCGCGGCAACTGGGCGGACGTATCCTCGACGATAGCAACCGCGAACTCACAGAGGCGATCAAGCAAGAGTTGCAAAGGTCACTCTTGCAAGCGATCGGGCTCTTTGCCAAAGTCGGTATGACGACCGGCTCTGCCGAGACGATCGCTCTATTCGGTGGTTGAACCTCTTTATCGCCACCTGTCTTTCGTTTGCCGATGAGACCCTAATCTCTAGTCATTCATCGCGTTCAGGGCCCAAAACATCGATTGGATCGAACAGATTAATCGATAAACCATGAATAATGAGGAAACGAATATGATCACCATGCTTCTCTCAGTCGCACATCTGGCTGCGGTCGGACGGGGCCAATTGCCAGCGCTTCATGCAAACGGAACGGAGATCGTTACAGAGGACGGACGACCCATTACATTGAGAGGGATCAACCTTGGCGGTTGGCTTGTCGAGGAGATGTGGATGACTCCTTGGCAGGACCAGCCTCCAACTGGAAGCACCCTCCCGAAGATAGAAGACCACGTTTCTCTTTGGAAGGTCGTTGAAACACGCCTTGGGCATGACTCGATGGTTAGGGTGCGGGAAGCGTGGCGCGATTCCTGGATAACAGACGCGGATTTGGCGAGAATCAAAGAAAGCGGATTTAATCAAGTTCGGATTCCCTTCTTGGACTCGTTGCTCGCCGAACCCAACGGATTGGAGCGGTTGCATCAAGCGGTCACGATGGCCGCGAAACATGGGCTCTATTCGGTTTTGGACATGCATGGAGCTCCTGGAGGCCAGAACAACTCCGACCACTCTGGGCAGGTCAACCGAAATCGGCTATGGTACGATGTCGAGAATATCACCAAGTTCGAGGAGCTGTGGACGTCGTTGGGGAGGGAGTTTGGAAACGATCCCAACGTGGCAATGTTCGACCTGATGAACGAGCCCATGGGCGCCCCCAATCCGGCAATGCTGGCAATAGTTTATGACCGGGTTTACCGCGCGGTGCGAAAAACCGCCCCAACCAAGCTCCTACTCATCGAAGATGGCTACAAGGGATTCGAGACTACCGTGCATCCAAATCTGGCTCAATGGACCAATGTGGTTTATTCCCTGCACTTCTACAACTTCGACGCCAAGACTCCATCCGATCATTTGAGCAGCCTTCAGAAGCATGAGAAACGAGATAAGGAGTTGCAGGGCTACCGACAGACCCCCCTTTACATCGGAGAGTTCAACTTGGAACCGCACGGCACTCCTCAGGCCATGCACGACGTTACGCACGAGATGGACACAAACGGTTGGTCTTGGGCGATGTGGACCTACAAGACGGACGCAAAAGGCGGGCCAATGGGCCAATGGGGGTTTTACCGTCGAACTGGTAAGCCAGTCCCCCTTGATCCGTATCAGGATTCGGAAGCGCAGTTGATCAGCAAGATGAAGGGCGAGCGAACCGAGAACTTCGAGGCTGTTGCGGGGCTCGTGGATTCCATCAGGCAGTAGTCAGATCGTCGAGCGATTGCCTACCGCATGTTTGGGGATGTTCCTAGCCATCCTCTCAGGGTTGGAAGCGGCTCCGAAGCAAACTGCGCTCTTTTAACAGGTTTAAGGAGTTCAAGCGAGCCACTGCACGTCGAATCCGGCGCCAGCATTGCAATCCTACGTGCGCCGCGTCATAGGGCGGGAAAAGAGTCTGTAGCATCGCACGGCATGCTCAAGTTAAATTGCCTCCTCTATATTCGCGGGTGCGAAAATAGTGGAGGCAAATGACTTCCAGTTTAAGCCGCCCATGGCTCAAGCGGGAGCCTACAGGTCGTCTTCTATCTCAATGTGACCTTGCTTTTGGTTGGCCCGACGGCGAACTTGGCCATAGGTCCGACCGCTTTCCGAGACCAGATCTGGTTCCGCGATCCGAGTGGTAACCACTGAATGTCGTAGAAGTTCGGCATTGGACATTCCAACCAACGTGTGGTCAGCACCTTTCTTTTTACCCACCGCACGATCCCATAAGTAGAGGATCGGCGAAGCGTTGTAAATGGAGGAGTACGTTCCAGAGATAATGCCGATCATCATCGCAAGGACGAAGAATTTCAGATCGGGAGTCGGCGTTCCAAACACGACAAGAATGAGCAAGGTTACGATAACGGTGGCCGACGTATTGATCGATCTTGCGAACGATTGGGTAATCGATCGGTTCATCAGATGTCCGAAGTCCTCGCCCGGCTTGGGCCGCCGTAGATTCTCACGGATTCGGTCAAAGATAACGATCGTATCATGGACCGAGAAACCGATGATCGTCAGCATCGAAGTCAGGAACAACGCGCTGACTTCCCATTTGAAAAGGTAACCGACGATGGCTGCCGTACCTATGACAACCAGAATGTCGTGGATCAAAGCGCCAATCGCAGATCCGGCAAACCGCAGCCCGGGGACGAATCCACCAAATCCGGTGCCAAATCGGATTGCCAGGTACAAGACGATTAGCAGTGAGCTCAGCAAGACACCTTCAACCGCATTCTGAAGGGTTTCCTTCTGAACTTCCGGTCCAACCGAGGAGAAGCTCTTCGGAACCGCATCGTTTGGAAGTTGCGCCGCCTTTGCGATCATATTTTGCCGAGCGATGTCGTTTTTCGCCGCCTTCAATTGATCGTCGTCAGGAACGGTCATGTAAACGAGCTTTTCGTTGTTGCTGCCGTTCCCAAGCTTGATGTTCCCGCCCTTGAATCCTGCCTTCTCCAGGTTAGCAACCAACACGTTGGAGTCAACGCTCGTCTTGCCCACCGAGTACCCGACTTCATATCCGCCACGAAATTCCACGTTCAGTTTGAATCCGCCCAAAAAGAAGAACGGAATGCTGATCAGGATCGTGAACAGGGAGAGACCGAACCACCACTTGGATTTTTGAACGACCTTCAGAGGTTCTGCCGTAATTGGATCGAACTTCTTGCCAAACCAGTTTCGGTTGACTGCGTACCAGGAAGGATGGTCACCTATGCCGGAGCCGACAAAGAACATCAGAAGAGAGCGCGTGACTGTCACAGCGGTGAACAGCGAGATCATGACGCCAATGATCAGGGTGGTGGCAAAGCCCTTAACGGGACCCGTTCCCAAATTCAAAAGAACGAGCGAGGTCAGAATCGTGCAAGCATTGGAGTCGATAATCGCGGGCAGCGCTCGACGGAAGCCCAATTCAATGGCGGCCTGAAGCGACTTGCCAGATTTGATTTCTTCCTTCAAGCGTTCAAACACGAGAATGTTGGCATCGACGGCCATACCCACCGAAAGAATGAACCCAGCGATTCCCGCAAGGGAGAATGTCGCGCCGGTGAGCATCAAAACGGTTAACGTAAACAGGATGTAAAGCCCCAATGCAATGAGAGCCACCACGCCTGGGAAGGAATAATACAGAAGCAGAAATGCCGCAATCAGACAGAAAGCGATAACACCTGCCGTTACCATCTTGCTCAGGGAGGATTCTCCGATCGTCGGATCGATCCTCTCGCTGCTGAGCATCTTCAAATCGACAGGTAACGCGCCGCCGTTTAAGAGTTTGCACAACTGGTCTACATAATCGTGCGTAAACGCTGGGCCGGTGATGACCGCATTATCGCTAAGGACCTGGCCATCTTCGACATAGGCAAGGCTCAGTACTTTGCCATCGAGCACGGCGGCAATGCCCTCTCGCTGGTTTTCGTGTCTCGAACTCCAAGCGCGCATCTTACTAGCGCCTTCGGACGAGAAGGTCATTTCCGGTTCTTCCTTGGTGCCTTGAACCGTGCTTCCGGCTGACTTCAGTTCTTCGCCTTCGAGAATCGGCTCCCAACCACGAATTATCTGAGCATATTCTGGATCCCCGGGTTTGATCTGGGTCGAACTTCCCGGAATATAGTTATTTACAAAATTGACTTGGGGCTGCGCAGAAGCCGTATCGTCAATGGAGCGATAGTTACGGTAGTCGGCTTTAGGCGTATTGACGTTCTTTGCCCAATAAAACTGAATTTTCGCACTGGTTCCAATGATCGACTCAGCCTTTGCCAAGTCGGTTTGACCGGGCAACTCGACGACGATTTCATCCTCGCCCTTAGAACTTATAGGTGCCTCGGCAACTCCCAAGTCGCCTCCAGCGCGACCGCCCAGGATGAGAATCAGTCGTTGCCTGATGTCGTCAATTTGGGGCAATTGCTTTTTGGTCAGCATCATCTGATACGTCAGACGGATGCCACCCCTAACATCAAGGCCATAGCTGGGCTTGGTTCTAGTAAACAAAAAGCCGGACAGAATGCCTAAACCAAGAACGAGGAGAAGAAAGAGATAACTTTTAGACCGCAAATCGGTTACGCCTCCTGGCGCATAAACAGTAGGACGAGAGTATACCGAGTGGATACCCTCGCCGACCTAGAAAGGATGCACGAGAACGCATCATTCGTGCAAACCTTCAGCATTATTTGGAACTAATCCTTCGCCCAGAACATTGGGCCGGCGTCTTCGAAGATAACTGCTTCCTTCAGAATGCTAAGCGCCTTCCTTAGTCCTTCCATTGAAGACATCAATCCATCCTCGTGTTCGATGCTTAAGACGTGGTCATAACCGACCATCCGCAGGTTCGAGCAGAAGTCCTTCCACCACGTCAATCCGTGCCCATACCCAACGGATCGGAACACCCACGAGCGATGGAGGATATCGCCATAGGACTTTGTATCCAGGTTGCCATTTCGGGCAGAGTTGTAAGGATCGATCTTGGTGTCCTTGGCATGGACATGGTAGAGGGCGCCTTCCGCTCCCAATTCTCGAATGGCAGCGATCGGATCAATTCCTTGCCACCACAGATGAGAAGGATCGAAGTTGGCGCCAATGCGATCACCGTTTGCGCCAACTGCGTTTCGCAGCTTGAGCAATGTGTCGTTGGAATAGCACACGAAGCCGGGATGCATCTCAATGCAGAACTTGACGTTGTGCTCTTTGAGATAAGCGGCCTGCTCCGTCCAATAGGGGATCACGACATCTTTCCACTGATACTCGAGAATGTCTCGGTACTCGTCGGGCCAAGCACATGTAACCCAGTTTGGATTGATGGCGGTCGGACTATCGCCCGGGCACCCACTAAATCCGTTGACGCATTCGACTCCCAACAGGCTAGCGAGTTTGACCGTCTTTTGGAATTGCTTGTGGTGGATCTCGGCAATCTCCTTCACCGGATGGATCGGATTTCCATGACATGAAAGGGCGGATATTACCAACCCTCTACTCTCCACTTCGTTCAGAATGCGGTCGCGCTCTGCCTTACTTTCAAGCAATTTGTCGGTATCTAAGTGGGTGGTATTGGCATATCCGCCCGTTCCAAACTCAACTGCCTGGATTCCTTCAGCCTTAACGATATCTAGCGTCTCAATGAGGTTCTTGTCCCCGAACAACGCCGTAAAGATTCCAATCTTCATCTACTTCCTCCGCAACCCTGCGCTGTCCCGATTATGCCTTTGCCAAGGCTAGAGTAACAAGGCCTCAGGGTAGAAAGGCGAAGGAATGCGTTCTTAGGAGCGAGGTAGGGGGTCGCGGGCTTCGAGTTAAAAAGGCGAATGATCGCGGTTTGGGGCGATTGGACGCAAAACTTGAGTACAACGCATTCCACGCCCAAAGCATATCTAAGCCATTGTTGCGACCAGACCCGGCCGTTGATAGCCTTTACTGCCATGGGCGGGTGTTGTTTCTGCGGTGGAACTTTTGTAGATGGGGCAGGTAAAACGGGCCATGCCTCTATCTGTTGGAACCTCCGCCCCCGATTTCACATTGAAGACGAAGACCGAGACCGGACTCGCCGACGTCACTCTGAGCAGCCACCAAGGCAAGGAGAACGTCGTTCTCCTTTTCTATCCGGGAGCATTTACCGGCGTTTGCACCAAAGAGATGTGCGATGTGACCTCCGGCCTGGACAAATATAAAACGGCCAACGCCCAAGTCTATGGGGTGAGCAACGATACTCCATTCGTCTTGGACGAGTGGAGCAAGAAACTCCAGATCGGGTTTCCGTTATTGTCAGACTTCCAGAAGGAAGTGATCAAGGCGTACGACGTCGTGTGGCCGAATTTTGCCGGCCTCGGGGAGGGCACCGCCCGAGCGGTGTTCGTTATCGACAAGGCAGGCGTCATCCGATATGCGGAGCAGACCCCGACACTTCTGGACTTACCCGATTTCGAAGCCGTGGAGAAGACGCTGGCTGAGCTTTGAGGAGCAAGGGATTTCAGCAGGTTACAACCCTGATCTAATTCCCAAACGCCGGAAGCTTCTAATTGCCGGAGGCATACGATCTCCACGTCCGATTTATCTCAAATTATCGGGACGCGCAGTGGATTCTTTTATGCCTCTTTCCATCCACCCTCAAGCCCGGTGGCCGATGCGCTCGGAAGACTCGCGTGCTAAAGTTTAAGCCGCATGCAAACATATTGGGGGATTGATCTTGGCGGCACGAAGATCGAAGGGGTGTTGCTGCCGCAGGGCAGTACAGAACCAATTTGCCGACACCGAATCGACACCGAGGCACACATGGGCTACGCCCACATCGTTTCGCGAGTCAAGGTGCTCTTAGGCGAATTAGAGGAGAAATCCGGCATTGGACGTCCAGACGTTATCGGTTTCGGAACCCCAGGGGCGATGGAACCGGCGACGGGCTTGATGAAGAACTGCAACACGACTTGCCTCAACGGCCAACCTTTGCCCGCCGACCTTGCGGCGGCGGCCGATCGAGAAGTGATCGTCGCTAACGACGCAAATTGCTTTGCATTGGCGGAAGCCGTTTTGGGCGCCGGCCGGGGAGCGGAATCGGTCTTCGGAGTCATTATGGGGACGGGAGTCGGTGGAGGCATTATCATTCACGGCCGAGTCCACAACGGTGCGCAAGGGATCGCGGGCGAATGGGGGCACAATGTGCTGATCCCGACCGGAGAACCTTGTTATTGCGGCAAGCGAGGTTGCGTAGAGACCGTTCTTTCCGGACCGGCGCTTCAGAGGTTTTACAAATCCGTGTCGGGCGAGCATCGGACTCTACAGGAAATCGTGGCCAGAGTGTCCGACGACGACGCAGCCAGGCTGACGATGGAACGGCTCATCGAGTTTTTCGGCCAAGGTATCTCCGTCGTCATCAACATCCTCGATCCTGAGGTGATCGTTCTCGGCGGCGGCGTAGGCAACGTCAAAGCCCTCTACAGCGATGGAGCCAAGTCAGCAGAGCGCCACGTTTTCAACACGCAAATGCGAACAAAGATCGTCCCCCCTCAACTCGGAGATAGTGCCGGGGTGTTCGGAGCGGCAATGTTGACCCGATAGAAGAAATGGGGGTTGATGTAGCTGGTTCGTCTTAGGTCATACCACCGCGTCGGTTTGTTCTTTGTCGAGTCATCTCGCGACTGGGGACCCATTTTTCGAGTTCCCGGTAGACTTCGCTTCCTATGGATCCAATGGTGTCGCAAGTCAATGTCGACGACGCTGAGCATCGCGCGAATCGTGCGGCGATGGATCAGGTCATGGCGGACTACCGGGAACGAACCCAAAAGGCCTTGGCTGGCGGAGGGGCGGATGCGATCGCAAAGCATAAGGGGCGCGGAAAATTACTGGCCCGTGAGAGAATCGATGTTCTTGTCGACACAGGATCGCCGTTCCTGGAATTCAGCACCCTTGCCGCGAGCGGAATGTATGCCAATGAAGCGCCCTCTGCCGGGGTTGTAACCGGAATCGGCAGAATCCACGGGCGGGAATGTGTGATCATTGCCAACGATGCGACCGTCAAGGGTGGCACATACTTTCCGATCACGGTCAAGAAGCATTTGCGGGCCCAAGAGGTTGCGCTAGAGAATCACCTCCCATGTATCTACCTGGTCGACTCGGGTGGGGCCTTCCTACCCTTGCAGAGCGAGGTGTTTCCCGACAAGGAGCACTTCGGCCGCATCTTTTACAACCAAGCCCAAATGTCGGCCAAGGGGATTCCACAGATTGCGAGCGTGATGGGATCATGCACGGCCGGAGGGGCCTATGTTCCCGCGATGAGTGACGAGACGGTTATCGTCAAGGGCCAGGGTACGATTTTTCTTGGAGGTCCCCCCTTAGTCAAGGCAGCAACCGGTGAGGAAGTGACTTCGGAAGATCTTGGGGGAGCCGACGTTCACACACGGGTCAGCGGGGTTGCCGACTACTTGGCCGACGACGACCGGCATGCGCTTGAGATCGTCCGAAACATCGTGGAAGCGACGCGAGGCAGCGCGTATTCCAAGCATCAAAGAAATAGGGTTTTGCCAGTCGCCCCAGAAGATCCAGCGTCGAATGTCGAAGACCTTTACTCCCTCGTGCCTACTGATTCAAGGCATCCCATGAATATGCGTGAGTTGGTGTCCCGGGTCGTCGACGGTAGCCGCTTCCACGAATTCAAACCTAGGTATGGCTCGACCTTGATATGCGGTTTTGCGCGATTCTATGGCCATCTGGCGGGCGTGCTTGCAAACGACGGCATCCTGTTTTCTGAGTCCGCTCTTAAAGGAGCGCACTTTATCGAATTGTGTTGCCAACGAGAGATTCCGTTGGTATTCCTTCAGAACATCACGGGATTTATGGTTGGTAGGAAGTACGAAAACGAGGGAATCGCGAAAAACGGGGCCAAGCTCGTCACGGCAGTGAGTACAGCCAACGTTCCCAAATTCACGGTGATCGTCGGCGGAAGCTTTGGCGCGGGCAACTATGGAATGTGTGGACGCGCATACGGTCCCCGGCAGCTTTGGATGTGGCCAAACGCCCGAATAAGCGTCATGGGAGGAGAACAGGCCGCAAACGTGCTCCTGACGGTCAAAATGGACCAAATGGCATTGAAGGGCGAGTCGATGTCTCCCGAAGACCAGGAGGAATTCAAGGCTCCTACGCTGAGGAAGTATATTGACGAATCTAGCGCCTATTACAGCACCGCTCGAATATGGGACGACGGAATCATCGACCCCATCGATACCCGTCGAGTCCTCGCGCTCGGAATCGAAGCAGCCACAAACGCCCCTATCGAGCCAGCCGGATTCAGTTTGTTTAGGATGTGAGCCCCGGGTTCCCTTTCACTCACCCACAGATTCGCAAACCTCGTTCGCCAAAGCGAAAACTGAGAGATCGGCAGTCGATTCTTGCTGGTAACTTTAGGGTATGTGGCGGGTTGCTTTTATTCCAATGGCATTCGTTTTGTTTTGCTTGGCACTGGCGAACGATCCGAATGAGGTGGTTCGCTCTCGTGAAGAAACTTATAAACAACTCCAAGCGAACAAGACCCAAGCGGACTTGTTCCATAAAATCGACGACAAATATGGAGCACCTCTGGCCAAGCTTCGCAAGGAGCGTCCTTCCGACTACCTCATAAAGCGGGATGCGCTGAACGAGAAGTACACGCACGACTTCATGGGGGCGATGTCGCCGGTTCAGAAATCGACATACCGCAAATATGTTCGAAATCTGCGGCAGACCTACATCAAGGCTCACCCAGATGTCGATGCCGACAACATCTTCATCTGGGGTGGCGCTAACTTACTTTAGTTAACCTGAGGTTTTGGCCTTGTCAGATTCTCCGGCTCGCTTCCGATGCTCGTCGGCCTCGGCTTGCATTTCGGCGACCGTCTTGACTGACAGCCTTGCAGCGCCTTGGTAGTCGCGCGTCGGTACCAGAGGATCGTTGGACAGGTGATGTTTCGCGGATTCGATAGCTTTACCGTACTGAGGCAGCCATGCCTCGCCGGCAACCAGCATCTCATCGGCCATCTGCCAAATCTCGGGAGGGTTGCAGACGGCTCCGGTCAATGGATCCATCATCATCGACTGCTTCAGCAGTTCAGGATCGCCATGCACAGCCGCTTCCACACCCAAGCGCTGAACCGAAACTGAAGCGTTACAGACGGCAGCACAACCCAACGGAAGGTCCCCGACAAGCGGCATCGAGATTCCATTACGGTCCACGTAACCGGGCGCCTCAATGATCGCGTCATCCGGCAGGTTTGTAATAACCCCGTTGTTTACGACATTGAAGTGCCCGCGGTAGACGCGACCAGTCTCTAGCGACTCGATGACATAGCTTCCATGTTCCTCACCCCGCTTCTCCGGCTTGAACTCGTTGGGTGGCGCTTCCATCCAGTTCGGGAAGTCGTGTTCGAACCATTGACGACCCTCGGTACAAACACGCAGGTAGCCTCCCGTTTCGCCGTTGATCCAGCTTCCCAGATCGATCCAATCCATGATCTCACTCGGGCGCTTTCGATACCAGGGAACATATTCGCTCAGGTGGCCGTTCGACTCGGTAGAGTAATAACCAAACCGCCGAAGCATGTCGATCCGCACCTTTTCGCTCTGACTGAATTCGGGGTGCATCTTGAACGCCTCAAGTAGGTGCGGAATCATGTCCATTCCCCGCCACCGGACTTGGATGTACCACGTTTGGTGGTTGATCCCCGCACAAATGATGTCGACGTCTTTCTTGGCGACCTTTTCCTCGGGACCAATAAGGCCATGCTTGCGGGCCCAACCCTCGATGCACGATGCGATCTGCCAGTGGCCACCCTGCACGCCGTGACATAGCCCAATCGTCTTTACGCCACCGTACTTGTTGCAAGCCCAAGTAAGCATCGCCATCGGGTTGGAGTAGTTCAAGAAAAGACACTTGGAATCTGCGACCTCTCGGATATCCTTGCAGAATCCAAGTAAAGCCGGGATACCTCGTTGGGCATACATGATTCCGCCCGGTCCAAGGGTGTCTCCAACGCACTGATCGACTCCGTACTTCAGAGGGATATCGACATCGGTAGCAAACGCCTCCAGGCCCCCTACCCGCACAAAGGACAACACGTAGTTCGCTCCGTCAAGCGCTTCCCTTCGATCGAGCGTGGTCTTAATCGTGGCGGAAATACCGTTCGCCGCAATATCTCGCTCCATCAACTGGGCGACCATGTCCAAGTTATGCTGGTTAATATCGTGGTAGGCAAACTGTGTGTCCTGAAGCTCGGGGACCGTGAGAATGTCCCGGGAGATTCCACGCGTAAAACCTACGCTTCCAGCCCCAATAACAGCGATCTTTATAGGCATTTCTTAGCTTAGCGCAATGCGACTGTATTTCGGAGAGGAAGGCAAACGAGACGAGGAATGCGGAGCGTAAGGTATGTTTCCCAGAGAGAATAATCGATGAAAATTGCACTGGGATCCGACCACGCCGGATTTGAATTAAAGGAGTATCTGTCAGGCAAGATCACCAAACTTGGCCATGACGTTGTGGATTTGGGCGCACACTCATACGACGCCCTTGACGACTACCCGGATTTTGCCGAGCGGGTTGGTCGCGCGGTGGCCGCTCACGAGGTGGACCGTGGCGTTCTGATTTGTGGAAGCGGGGTCGGTGCGTCTATCGCGGCAAATAAAATCGTGGGTGTTCGTGCCGGCCTCTGCACAGACACTTACTCAGCCCATCAAGGAGTCGAGCACGACGACGTGAATGTCCTGGTCCTGGCGTCACGCATCACCGGAATCGAAGTCGCGAATGAAATCCTGATCAACTTTCTAAAAGCCGAGTTTTCCGGCGAAGAACGGCATGTAAGACGCCTGAACAAGGTCCTCCTCATCGAAAAGCACTCTCTGGAAGGAGAGCCACTCGCCTAGCCAGAATCTTTGGCACTTTCTAACTGCTTCGACTTTACTTCCGGCTAGCAAAAAGCCCCTAATATAAGACTCTATTCAAGACGGTCAACCCTATGGCAGATACTCAATACGATTTTGGAATGGTTGGACTTGGAACAATGGGAAGAGCCCTATTGCTTAACATGGCAGATCACGGCTTTGCGGTAGCCGGTTTGGATACCGATGCGGGGAAAGTCGCCGCGCTCCACTCGGAAGGGGCAGGAAAAGCGGTTAAAGGGTTTGGAGACGCAAAGGAATTTGTGCAGGCGATTCGAAAGCCGCGAGCGATCATGATGCTGGTTCCAGCTGGCGCTCCGGTCGATTCGGTTACTCACAGCCTTTCCCCCTTCTTGGAGGAAGGCGATTTCCTAATCGACGGCGGAAACAGTTATTTTAAGGACACCGATCGACGGGTCAAAGAACTTACCGCCCAGGGGCTCGGCTTTATCGGCATGGGTGTGTCAGGCGGAGAAAGCGGCGCCCGTCATGGACCAAGCATGATGCCTGGCGGTACAGTCGAGAACTATGCCCGCATCAAGCCGATCGTGGAAGCGGTCGCGGCTAAATTCGAAGGGGAACCATGTGTCGCACTGATGGGTTCCGGTTCGGCGGGCCACTATGTCAAGACCGTTCATAACGGCATCGAATACGCCGTCATGCAGGTGATCTCCGAGGTGTACGACGTGATGAAGCGCTCCCTCGGGCTCTCAAACTCTGAAATCGCAGACATCTTCGACACGTGGAATCAAGCCGAGCTTCAGAGTTTCCTTGTCGAGATCACCACGGTGGTTCTGCGCTACAAAGACGAAGCCTCGGGCGGAGACCTGGTTGATCTCATCTCGGACAAGGCCAAGCAAAAGGGCACGGGAAAGTGGACTTCTCAAGACGCAATGGACTTGGGTATGCCTATTCCTACCGTCGACGTGGCAGTCGCGGCACGTGAAATGTCGGGATTGAAATCGGAGCGGATTGAAGCATCGAAGATCCTCAAACCGTCTGGCACAGCGTTGCCATACGGTAAGGATGACGCAATCGGGTACCTCCGAAGCGCGCTGTATTCAGCCATGCTCATCGCCTACGCGCAGGGCTTGGCGCTCCTAAAAGAGGCGTCTAAGGAGTATGGATACGGGACCGATCTGGAAACGGTTGCCAAGGTTTGGCGAGCAGGATGCATCATTCGGTCCAAGTCGCTTGAGACGATTCGAGCCGCCTACGCGGCCAACCCGGAACTTCCGAATCTGCTCGTGGATCCGACGATCGCGTCGATTGTTCTGGAACATGAAGGCTCTCTCAGAAAGGCGGTTATTGGCGCCATTCAGGCTTCCATCCCGGTTCCGAGCCTCAGTGCGAGCATTGCCTATCTCGATGGATATCGCAGCGAACGACTACCGGCAAACCTGATCCAAGGACAGCGCGACCTATTTGGCGCACACACCTATGAGCGCCTTGACAAAGAAGGCAGCTTCCACACGCAATGGGAGAAAGAATGAACATACCAACCGCAAAGCCGGCCATCATCGCCATTTTCGGCGCCACAGGAGACCTGACCAAGCGAAAGCTGATGCCCGCGCTGTACAACTTGTATTTGGACAAGGCACTTCCCCCCAAGTTTGCGATTGTCGGGGTCGCACGCGAAGGAGAAGAGGAAGTTTTTCGTTCGTACATGCAGGATGCAATGGCTCAGTTTTCCCGCCGGGGTGCGGTCGAAACGCATAAGTGGGACGATTTTGTCTCAAGAGTCTCCTTCATTTCCGGCGAATTTACCGAGCAAAAGACGTTCACCAAGCTCGCCCACAAGATTAAGCAAGTCGAGTCCGACTTCGGTGAAAGTGCTACCAACGTGTACTACCTTTCAACGCCGCCGTCGATATTCGCGACGATTTCCGACGGGCTTGGCGCGGCTGGCCTCACAAAGGATGCGAGTCGTCAGAGAATTGTCATCGAAAAGCCATTTGGGCGTGACGCAGACTCCTCAGAGGCCCTGAATAACGAGTTACTCAAGTCGTTCGAGGAGAAGCAGATCTTTCGAATCGACCATTACTTGGGAAAGGAGACCGTTCAGAATATCCTCGCCTTCCGATTTGCCAATGCGCTATACGAACCGGTGTGGAATCGACGGTATGTGGATCATGTCCAAATCACAGTTGCGGAAGACGTCGGAGTTGAAAAGCGCGGCGGATATTACGAAACATCGGGCGCCTTACGCGACATGGTTCAGAACCATCTCCTGCAGCTGCTGAGTATGGTCGCAATGGAACCGCTGGTCTCGTTTGAAGCAGACGAAGTACGAAACAAGAAGGTCGATGTTTTGAAGGCAGTGCGTCCGTTTTCCAAGATGAACCCTCACGATTATTCGGTGAGAGGGCAATATGGCCCAGGATTGGAGAATGGACAACCTGCGCTTGGCTACCGCCAAGAAGCTGGTGTCGATCCTTACTCAACCACCGAGACATTTGTGGCCCTCAAGCTCTACTTGGACAACTGGAGATGGCAAGACGTGCCCTTCTATCTTCGGACCGGCAAGCGGATGGCTCGAAAGTTTTCCCAGATCGTCATCGTGTTCCGCCCGGTGCCACACCTCATGTTCTCTGCGGACGTGACGGACATCTTTGAACCCAACCGATTGGTCATCAATATCCAGCCGGAAGAAGGGATCATCCTGAAGTTTCAGGCCAAGGAACCTGGTTCCGGCATGCGCCTGAGTACCGTTTCGATGGGATTCGACTATAGCCAAGCGTTTCATGCTCCAAGTCGCGAGGCATACGAGACGTTGATTCAAGAAGTGATATGCGGTGACACAACCCTGTTCATGCGCGATGACCAGGAGCGAACCGCCTGGAACATCGTTGAACCACTTTTAGATGCCTGGGAAGCGCGGCCGGCAAACACATTCCCGAATTACTCCGCAGGCACTTGGGGCCCGGAAGTATCGGACATTTTGTTGGCGAGAGATGGGCGATCGTGGCACAATCCGATGATGTATCAGGCGAGCTGACATGCAGATATTCAAGGATCTGAGCAGTTTGAGCCGTGCCGGAGCGGATGAATTCGTTCAGATCTGCCACCAGGCGATTGCAGCACACGGGAGATTCGATGTCGCCCTTAGCGGTGGCAGCACGCCGAGAGGCATGCTTGAACTTCTTGCGACGCCGGACTACTCCAATCGAATTGACTGGTCCAAGGTCTATCTCTTCTGGAGTGACGAGCGGTACGTGCCCCCTTCCGATCCACAAAGCAATGAGCATATGGCACAGGAGGCGCTTATTCGCCACATCCCGATTCCGCTTGCCAACGTGCATGGAATGTACGTCGATGGAGGAGTGGAACTGGCGGCCAGCCTGTATGAAGACCTCATTCGGGAATGGCTCGCCGACGAACTATCCCTTGACCTCACTCTGCTCGGAATCGGCCCCGACGGACATACGGCCTCTCTCTTTCCAGGAGAACCGGCAGTGCACGAAAGGCTTCGCTTGGTTGTTCCGGGCACGGGCCATGCGGGAGTTTCGGAGAGAATCACGATGACTCCGCCTCTGATCAATCGATCCCGAACCGTGATGTTCTTGGTGGCGGGGGCCGACAAGGCCGAACCTTTGAGGCGCGTGTTCGATGGTCCGGAGAACTGGGATGAGACGCCTTCGCAGGCCGTTGCAAGGCATGCGACAAACGTGATCTGGTTGCTCGACGAAGCAGCGGCTACGCAATAACTTCGCACTGAAAAAAATCGTAGACATGTTATGTCCGAATCAAATGGATTTTCGATCCATCCCGCCACCACCGTCGGCCCGGTAAAACTCGCGGTCGCAGACTTGGTCCGATCACGACGGTTCTATGAGGACGTGCTTGGGTTCAAAACAATTGGGCACGACGACAATAGTGCAACGCTCGGTACTGCGGACGGCTTGATTCTCGTCGAGTTAACTCTCCAGCAGAATTCCGAAACGCCCGGTCGGCGAGCGACCGGATTGTTTCATCATGCGATCTTGCTACCAAGCCGGGCTGCGTTGGGTCGATCGCTATCATATCTCGCGGAATCCGGCTGGTCGCTCTCTGGCGCGGGAGACCATCTCGTCAGTGAGGCCCTTTATTTGAATGATCCAGATGGAAATGGCATTGAACTTTACGCGGATCGCCCTCGGAGTACTTGGACCTACCAGAACGGGTTGGTCCACATGGATACCCTGAGCGTCGATATCGAGTCTCTCATTCGCGAGGGCAAGGCCGACGGTTCTCCTTGGGTTGGACTTCCCGTCGGCACAACGATGGGGCATGTCCACCTGAAGGTATCGGACCTTGAGGCTGCGGGGCAGTTCTACCATGACGTTATTGGATTCGACATCGTATCCAAGATGCCTCAGGCTTTGTTCCTCTCCGCAGGTGGTTACCACCATCATCTGGGCTTGAACACCTGGATGTCAGCCGGTTCGCCGCCTCCAGCTTCGAACGCGGTCGGCCTTCGCAGCTTCTCCGTTAACTTGCCCAACGAACTCGAATTTCAGAAGGTATTTGCCCGCGTAACCTCGGCGAAGATTCCTTACGAGGAAGTGACCCAAGGAATTCTGGTCCGAGACCCTTCCCAGAATGGAGTCGTTCTAAGGTCTGCCGAATAGCTTGTGAGTTCCAAGAAATCAAGAAGGTTCCATAGCCGGACGCATTTGCGATGGAACCTCCTCGTTGCCTCGGACTGCTAATACGGATCCGAGGCCAGCACAAGGGAACTCGTGCTGGAACCGTAAGCTAGGAGTCCGTCAATCGACGAGACAGATAAAGAACTCACTTGTCCCGCCGAATAGTAGTGAAGCAACCGATAGGTCGCCGTACTAAAGGCTTCCAAACAGAGATTGGTCCCGGCAAAAACGGCACTGCCATTGGGAGAGAATCCCACCGAGTTCACTTGATTGGTATTCTGAAGGAAAGTCGGAGACCCAAGGAGCTTCCATTTTGCCACGTTCCACAACTCAAGCAAGCCGATTTGAGTTCCGTCGCTAGAATAGCTGCCTCCATCGGCAAGCATCTTACCGTTTGCGGAGAACGCCAGCGAACGCACGCCGCCGTCGGCAGTCGTCCCCAATGCCTCGACCAGTTTCTCAGTCGCGACATTCCATATCTCCACCACGCCAGTGGTTTGATTCTGGTTGTTGAGCGCTATACCCCCCACCGCGAGCGATTCTCCGTCAGGTGAAAAGGTCACTACGTTGACTCCATAGTTTGCGGTAGTGCTTAGAGACGTAATGAGTTTCCCGGTTGAAATACTCCATAACTCAACGACTCCGCCAGTAGGGGTTCCACTTGAGTTCATGAGCACGCCCCCATCAGCAAGGGTCTTGCCATCCGGCGAAATCGAGACTGACTGGACGATGTCGGCAGCGGTCTTGAGGGTTTGCGATAACTTGCCCGTCGATACGCTCCAAAGCTCGAGGGCTGCCCCGGCATGGTTTCCATTCGAACTATAAATAACACCTCCATCTGCAAGTGTCTTATCGTCCTTCGAGATCGCAACCGAGTTCACAATCGAGTTGGCAGTATTCAGGTTTTTGGATGTCTTGCCTGTCGAGGTGCTCCATAGCTCCAAAACGCCACTGTTGATCCGTGACGTCACGCTGGTGCCGCCTGACGCAACCGTCTTCGCATCACTGGAGATGGTAACCGTGTTGACCCCCGATGAAGAAGGGCCATCGACTTTCGAGATTAAAGCTCCCGTAGACACTTTCCAAGTCTCAACAACCCCACCCGCAGCCGTAGGTCCCCCATCGGCTATTGTCTTCCCATTCGGAGAGAAGGCCAATGAGTAAACTCCGCCTCCGTTTGTGGTTGTGTCCAAAGACTCCGTCAATTTATAAGTCGACACGTTCCAGAGTTCGAGAACTCCAAATGACTGTACAGTGGCACTTGTACCGGAACCGCCATCGGCAAGAGTTTTGCCGTCTGGAGAGAACACCACCCCATCAATTCCAGAGTTTGCCGCCGACGTTAGAGATTTCTCCAGTTTGGCCGTTGCGACCTTCCATAACTCCAGCATCCCCACGGAATTCCCACTTGAGTTGGCACCGATTCCGCCATCGGCAAGGGTTTTGCCGTCCGGCGAGAATGCCACCGCATAGACATCCGATTCAGTCGACTCTAACGTACCAGTCAACTTCCCCGTTAATACGTTCCACATCTCAATGGTGTTCGACCCGGTACTGGACGATCCACTGTCCGCTATCGTCTTACTATCGGGAGTAAATGCTAGGGAAAAGACGCCTTGGACATCGGAAGTACTTAAAGCCGAACGCTTGCCCGTCGACACATTCCACAGCTCCAACATTCCTCCAGATGCGTTAAATCCGCCATCTGCAATCAGTTTGCCGTTCGGAGAAAAGGAAAGCGTATTGATAACATAGATCTGTCCGGTGGAGAGAGTCTTCAGAAGCGTGCCTGATCCGACATCCCACAATTCCAGCACCCCCATGCTGCCAGAGTTTCCGGCAACCGCAAGCTCTGAGCCGTTTGGAGAATAGGCCAGCGTATTGACTCCGGCCGTCGCAGAAGTGGGAAGGTCCTTGTACACCCCAGTCGCGATATTCCATATCTGGACGCCTCCGTTACCGCCGATTGCCAACTCGGATCCGTTTGGCGAATAAGCGACCTCAAATGGAACCGTAATTTGACTGCGCACCCACTTTATTGGAAGCCCCGACTGAGCACGGGCCAAAAAAGGCAACGCGAATAGGGCGTGAATCATAATGGCGCAAAAGAGAGCGGACAATCGCTGTCTTAAGCAAAATGAAAGCCTTAACGACATGGGGCGGCGCACGATATAAAACCTCCTATCTCACAGAACAGGAATGCCTTTCCATTCGCGAACAGTCCAAAAAATCAAAGAATTGCTGAAAGGATGACTTCCTATCGGGAGTTGGTCGTATTTTAAGGCATTCAACCGCAAATAGTAATTGTCGCATGAGTCGCAATTAAGGAATCAGTAGATCCTATTCCCTACTTCTCAATTGTGACATTGGCGGTCTTGGAGGTGGGTCCGAGGGTGGCAGTGATCTTGGCGATGATTTGAGCGGTCACGGCTGCTGTCGTGACCGTGAACTTTGCCGAAGTCTTCCCAGCAGGAATGGTCACGGTTGACGGCAGAGTCGCGTCGCTGCTACTGCTTGAGAGGTTGACGTTCACGCCGCCGGTGGGAGCGGCGGTTCCTATCGTTACCGTTCCACTAGAGGTCTTCCCTCCCACAACTGATGCTGGACTCAGAGTCAAGCCCGATATGACGGGCGGGTTGACCGTAAGCGATGCCGACTCAGAAACGCCGTTCAAACTTCCGGTGATCGTAACCGATGTCTGCGCAGAGACCGTGAGGGTCTTGATCGCAAACGCCGCATGCGTACTCCCAGCCGGAATCGTGATTGAAACCGGAACCGTCGCCGCGCTCAAGTTGCTCGAGAGCTTCACGATCATCCCACCCGTCGGCGCGGCGCCTGAAAGAGTCGCGGTACCCGTTGAGGACGTGAGTCCCACCACGGTCGACGGATTCACCGTCACCGAAGCAAGGCTCGCAGGGTTGATAGAGAGACTGGCGGTTTGTGAAACCGATCCGAGGGTTGCAGTGATCGTCGCAGCAGTTTGACTCGCAACCACCACCGTCTTGACCGTAAACGTGGCGGTGGAACTCCCCGCTACGATCGCGATATTCGCGGGCAAAGTTGCCTTCGTGGAGTTGCTTGCAAGCTTGACCGACAGACCGCCAGTCGGAGCCGCACCCGTCAAAGTGACCGTGCCGGTCGACGATGATCCACCCGTCACGCTCGAAGGGTTCAGGCTGACCGATTGAATAGTCGCCGGATTCACGGTGAGAGTTGCGGTTTTCGAGATCGACGCGTAAGTCGCTTGGATCGTGACAGCCGACTGAGCCTTCACAACACTCGTATTCGCCGTGAACGTGGCCGTCGAATTGCCAGCCGGGATAGTCAGGGACGCGGGAACTGCTGCGACTGAGGTCATGCTCGATGAAAGCGTGATCTTGACACCTCCAGTCCCTGCCGGACCATTCAGAGCCACGGTCCCCGTGGAAGGAGCACCTCCCGTGACAACGGTCGGATTGAGGCTCATCGAGACCAATGCCAACGGGTTGACGGTCAGAGTCGAAGTCTTGGAAATCGTCCCCTTCGTCGCCGTTATATTCGCAGCGACCGAACTGGAGACGGTTGAGGTCGTGATCGTGAAGTTAGCCGAGGTCGATCCCGCCGGAACCGTTACAGTTGCAGGGGTTTGGACGCTTGATGTACTGCACGCCAAACTGACGGACGCCCCGCCTGCCGGAGCCGGGCCGTTTAGGGCAACCGTGCCGGAAGCCGAGAGCCCGCCCACAACGGACGCGGGCGAGATGACCACCGATGTCAACGCATCTGCCGAGATGGAGAGGGTTGCCGTTACCGATGCAGAGCCAATCCCAGCCGTTATCGTGGCTGAAGCCGAATTCGCAACTGCGGTAGTGGAAATCACGAATGAGGCTGTCGTCGAGCCCCCCGCGACCGTTACACTGGCCGGCACGGACGCGCTGCTGTTGCTAGATGACAGATTGACTTTCAACCCACTGGTCGGCGCTTGTCCATTCAAAGTGATGGTTCCGGACGACGGGGCTCCTCCAAGAACTGATGTGGGAGAGAGCGTCAGACTGATGGGAACAGGTGAAGTGATCGCAAGGGATGCTGCCGCGGACGTTGCTCCAACCTGTGCGGTGATCTTCGCCGAGAGCGAAGACGAAACCGCGGACGTAGTCACTGTAAATGTCGCGGCGACGGCTCCGGGTGAAACGATCACGCTGGCAGGCAGCGCGGCACTTGTGTTGTTCGATGATAGAGTAACGGCCGTCCCACCGGTTGGAGCAGGGCCATTGAGAGTAACCGTCCCCTGCGACGGATTTCCACCAATCACAGAGGCCGGAGACAAGGTCACACTTGTCGGCACAGCTGGATTAATAGTCAACTTTGCCGAGGCCGAAGTGGATCCTATCGTGGCAGTTATTGTGGCGACGGTAACGTTCGATACAGGCACTGAATTGACAGTGAATGAAGCCAGGGTAGATCCGGCAGGTACCGAAACACTGGAAGGTAGGGACGCAGCGACACTGCTCGATGCCAAGTTGACCACGTCGCCGCCTGTCGGTGCCGGACCATTCAACGTGATCGTTCCGATCGAAGAGGTTCCTCCCACAACCAAAGTCGGAGCCAACGTCAAGCCTTTTGGAACTGGAGAGGTTACCGTCAGGGTGGTCGCAACAACGGTCGCTGAGAGCGACGCGGAAAGCGTTGCTACGGTCGAGGTCGAAACGGCAGACGTCGAGACTGTAAAGCTTGCGGCCTTCTGACCGGCCGCAACCGTAACGGTCCCGGGAGGAACTGCGCAGGTGTTCTTCGACGCCAACGTAACGACACTGCCACCCGCTGGAGCAGGGCCATTCAATGTCACGGTTCCGGTTGACGGTGTCCCACCGACAACCGAGCCCGGTGACACCGACACGCCGGTCAACACGGCAGGAGTAACGGTGAGTGTGGTGCTTACAGACGTACTTCCGATCGACGCGGCGATGGTTGGCGCGGTGGAACTTGCGACGGCGGTGGTTGATATCGTAAAGGTCTGGGAAGATGCCCCAGCCGCTACCGTCACACTCGATGGAGGCGCCGCACACGCGCTGCTCGACGTGAGATCTACCAGAATTCCGCCGGTCGGAGCAGGCCCATTTAAAGTGACCGTCCCAGTCGATGAAGTACCGCCCAATACCGACGTAGGCGACACGGATATGGTCTTTGGAACCGGAGACGTAATCGTCAAAGTTGCGGTGACGGATGTTTCGCTTGTTGAGGCGGTAATGGTCACGGGAGTGGACGTCGGAACGGCCGAAGTCGAAATCGTGAAGGTTGCATTCTTTTCACCAGCCGCAACGATAACCGATGCCGGCAATGTGGCGCTAGAAGAACTCGAAGACAGACTGATGAAGGTTCCGCCGGTGGGCGCCGGATCCCCAAGCACAACGGTTCCCGTCGACGAGCCTCTACCCAGAACAGAGGCCGGCGCCACGGTGACGCTTGCGAGTCCGGTAGGCAAAACCGTCAGCAACGCAGTAGCGTTGATGCTGCCTGAGGATGCGGTTATCATCGCCTGTGTGATTGCGGATACCTGATTGGTAGGAATCGAGAAGCTTGCCGTCGTCGTCCCACCCTTCACCGTGACGAATGGTGGGACTGATGCGCTTGGATCTCCGCTCAACAAGTTCACGATATCGCCTCCGGGAGGTGCAGCCATCGCGAGCGTCACGGTGCCGACCGAACTGGTTCCTCCAACAACCGTAGTGGGATTTAAAGTGAGGCTGCTGATCGGGACGGTATTTACCTGCGTTCCAACGGCGTAGAATTCGTTGACCCCCGAACATAGATACAGCGTTCCATCGTGACCGATTGCGGGCGAGGTGCCATCTACATTAAGCGTCCACTGTAACGTTCCGTCAGGGTTAAGAGCGTATGTATCTCCATCTCCCAACTCATTCCCTGATGTAACATAGACGGTCCCGTCAGATCCTATGGACGGAGACGCACCCATTCCCGCGGAGATAGAAAAGTTCCATTTTTGCGTTCCATCTGGTTTGAGAGCGTATAGAACTCCTTTGGACGGATAATATAGGGTCCCGTCAGGTCCAATGGCAGGAGAAGCACCACTCGTATCAATGAGCGGTAGGCTCCATTTTTGCGTTCCGTCTGGGTTAAACGCAAACAGGCCACCAAATGTCCCAAAGTAAATAGTTCCGTCAGAGCCAATTACTGGGGAGGACAAATTGGTCGACTTGGTATCGACACTCCACTTTATCGTTCCACTTGGATTGAAAGCATAGAAGAGACCATTCCTTGACGAAATATAGATCGTGCCATCCGTACCAATTGCTGGCGTCCCTTCTACAATGTCTCCCGTCTTATAAGTCCATTTTCTGGACCCATCTGCATTCAGAGCGTAGATGTAAGAGTCCCAAGCGCCAAAGTAGATGGAACCGTCAGAACCGATTGCCGGAGACGAATGAATTTCGTTTCCAACCGAGGTGATCCACTTTTGACTCCCATCCGGATTTATGGCAACTAGGTTGTTCTGACTGAGGCCGACCAAGCCAGCCGTTCCGATGTAAATCGTTCCATCCGATCCTACAGTGGGTGAAGAACCCGATATTCCACCATTAATATTGAATTTCCATTTGCTGGTGCCGTCTGGATTTAATGCGTACAAGCTGGTCGACGCAGGGGCATAAATCGTCCCATCTGCGCCGATGGAAGGCGATGACGTTAACGCGACATCATCGCCGGCGAACGAAAAGGTCCACCTCACCAGCCCATTCGAACCCCCACCCGTGCCAAATCCCGTATTGACGCTGTTGTTCAAGTACTTCGGCCATGGCGAACCAGACTGCAGGCCGAGGGCTCGGCGGCGCACTGCCGCCTCATGTCGATCGATTGGATGAATCTGTCGGGAATCCGGTGAGATTGTCTGAGTTACCTTCGGGCCGACCGCAAGGCTTGGAATCGTAACTCCCAGAAGAAGCAGGGCAACGCTGCCCAGAATAATCAAGCGTTTCATGATTGTAATTTCAACGGACCATGGCTACCATTTCCTACGACGAGTTCAAATGCCCTCGCCGCAAGGTAAAGTTGCGGATCTAGACGCAATAATCACTATTCGCACCTTTATGACGCTCTGGTTGGAAGATACCTAGAAGGCTGCCCCCCATTTAGAGCCTCCTTACAAAACCTCTGAATTCAATCAATCTAAGCGATGCGTTGTCACTGTTTCCAAGACCGCAGAGCTTATCGACCCCGCGATCTTGAATTTATCGTCTACTTCTCAATTGTGAGATTGGCGGTCTTGGAGGTGGGTCCGAGGGTGGCAGTGATCTTGGCGATGATTTGAGCGGTCACGGCTGCTGTCGTGACCGTGAACTTTGCCGAAGTCTTCCCAGCAGGAATGGTCACGGTTGACGGCAGAGTCGCGTCGCTGCTACTGCTTGAGAGGTTGACGTTCACGCCGCCGGTGGGAGCGGCGGTTCCTATCGTTACCGTTCCACTAGAGGTCTTCCCTCCCACAACTGATGCTGGACTCAGAGTCAAGCCCGATATGACGGGCGGGTTGACCGTAAGCGATGCCGACTCAGAAACGCCGTTCAAACTTCCGGTGATCGTAACCGATGTCTGCGCAGAGACCGTGAGGGTCTTGATCGCAAACGCCGCATGCGTACTCCCAGCCGGAATCGTGATTGAAACCGGAACCGTCGCCGCGCTCAAGTTGCTCGAGAGCTTCACGATCATCCCACCCGTCGGCGCGGCGCCTGAAAGAGTCGCGGTACCCGTTGAGGACGTGAGTCCCACCACGGTCGACGGATTCACCGTCACCGAAGCAAGGCTCGCAGGGTTGATAGAGAGACTGGCGGTTTGTGAAACCGATCCGAGGGTTGCAGTGATCGTCGCAGCAGTTTGACTCGCAACCACCACCGTCTTGACCGTAAACGTGGCGGTGGAACTCCCCGCTACGATCGCGATATTCGCGGGCAAAGTTGCCTTCGTGGAGTTGCTTGCAAGCTTGACCGACAGACCGCCAGTCGGAGCCGCACCCGTCAAAGTGACCGTGCCGGTCGACGATGATCCACCCGTCACGCTCGAAGGGTTCAGGCTGACCGATTGAATAGTCGCCGGATTCACGGTGAGAGTTGCCACCTCAGACGTCGACTGAAAAGCCGCCTTAATCGTCGTTGTGCTTTGAGAGGCAACGACGCTTGAGGTCGCGGTGAAGGTTGCAGTTGTTTGGCCGGCAGCAATCGTCACCGTTGCGGGAACAGTCGCGACCGAAGTCGAACTGCTCGAAAGATTCACGACGGCTCCGCCCGTGCCTGCAGGAGCGTTGATTGTAACGGTACCGATCGACGTGCCGCCGCCGGTCACAAAGGTGGGGTTAAGGCTCAAGGAAGCGAGGGCCAATGGATTCAGCGTAAGCGACGCAGTCTTTGCAACCGACCCTTGAGTTGCCGTAATCGTGGCAGTGACGGAACTGGAGACCACCGACGTTGAGATTGTAAACGTAGCCGAGGTAGCACCGGACATCACCGTTACAGAAGTTGGAGATGTTGCGCTTGTGGTACTGGATAACAAATTGACCACCGTGCCGCCGGTCGGCGCCACTCCATTCAGCGTGACCGAACCGGTGGAGGATTGCCCACCTATAACTGATGTCGGCGTAATCGAGAGGCTGGAAAGGCTCGGCGGAATTACGGTTAGAGTCGCAGTTTTAGAATTTGCTCCCTGGGTGCCGGTAATGATTGCATTCACCATCGCAGGAACTGCAGAGGTCGAAATTGCGAACGTCGCAGAACTGGCACCTGCAGGTACGACTACCGATCCAGGAACAACTACGCTCGTGCTCCCTGACGAAAGACTGACATTGAATCCACCAGTCGGCGCCGGATTGGTCAGGGTTACAGTTCCCGTGCTGGAGTTGCCTCCAATAACGGACGCTGGAGATACGGCTATTGCACTGAGAGCGGTGGCTTGAATTGCCAGGGTTGCGGTCTTTTGCGTTCCAGCAAGCGATCCCGTAATGGTCGCGGACGTATTCGTGGACACGGTCGTCGTCGAAACAGTAAAGCTAGCCGATGTAGCTCCGGCTGGCACCGTCACGGAAGCAGGAACGGTTGCACTCCCGACCGAGGAATTCAGGCTGACGATGGCGCCAGATGTGGGAGCCGGACCACTTAGGGTTACCGTTCCGGTGCTGGGGCTCCCACCAATGACCGTCGTCGGTGAGAGCGACAAGCCTGTCAGAACGGCGGCGTTAATCGACAGGGTCGCCGACTTCTGGTTGGCGCCCAAGGTTCCGGTAATGGTCGAAGACGTATTCGATGAAACCGCGATCGTAGCAATCGAGAATGTTGCCGTCGTAGCGCCCGAAACAACCGTGACTGAGGTAGGTGCGGTGGCGCTTGTGCTGCTTGACTGCACGGTGATGCTCGCGCCACCGGAAGGCGCCGGTCCGTTGAGGGTTACTGTCCCTGTAGACGACGTCCCCCCCGTCACGGATGTCGGGGAAAGAGTCAGGCTCGTTAGACTGGCAGGGTTAATCGTCAGGTTGGAGGTTTTCGTCACGCCACCTGCCGTTCCAGTGATTGTCGCGGAGACAACGGTAGCTACCGCTGATGTCGTGATCGAGAATGTCGAACTGGAGGCACCTGCAGAGACCGTCACCGTGGCAGGCACAGTAGCGCTCGAACTGCTCGACGTTAGGGTTACCTGGGTCCCGCCTGGTCCGGCTGGACCGTTCAGAGTTACGGTTCCGCTTGACGAATTGCTGCCGATAACCGTAGTCGGAGAAAGAGTTAAGCCATTCAATACGGCCGGATTGATGGTAAGCATTGCCGTCTGTGTGACGCCACCTTGAGTTCCGGTAATTACAGCAGGAGTCACGGAGGAAACGGGAATCGTGGATACCTTAAAGGTTGCTGACGTCGCTCCTGCCGCGATCATGACCGTTGCAGGCGTTGTGGCACTAGAAGTACCCGACGACAGATTTACCGACGTTCCACCTGGTCCTGCGGGGCCATTCAAGGTAGCAGTCGCCGTGGAAGCGCTGCCTCCGGTCACGGTTGTCGGCGCCACCGTGATGCTGCTTATGGTTGCGGGATTGATTGTCAGATTTGCACTCACTGACGTGCTTCCCACGGTTGCTGAAACTGATGTAGGGGTCACGCTCGAAACTGGAGACGTAGCGACGGTGAAAGTCGCTGAGGTTGCCCCCGCAGCGACAGTGACATTCGTCGGCGGGACAGTATTGGAATTGTTCGACGCAAGATTGACGACGAGACCACCATTTGGCGCAGCCACGTTGAGTGTCACGGTACCAGTAGAGGACGTTCCTCCCAAGAGGACATTTGGTGCGAGCGTAAGTCGAATAGGGTATGGCGGCAAGACCTGTAAGACAGTGGTGACGGAAGTCTGGGCCACGGTTGCCTTAATGGTCCCGTTTGTAATGGCTCCCACCGTATTGGTATTAATCGTAAACGTCGCCTGATACTGCCCGTTGGGAACGATCACGGTTGCCGGGGGAATGACGTTGGAGTTATTTGAGGACAGGGTGACCGTCACGTCGCCAGGAACAAATGTGCTCAGTTGCACGGTCCCAACGGACGTGAGTCCGCCGGCGACTGGATTCGGCGATGCGGTTAAGCTGACCGGTATCGGCGGAGTCAGGTTCAATGTGCTGTTCAGGGTTACCGATCCGGACGTCGCAGCAATAACCACGGGAGTCACGGTAGCCACCTTCGTCGTTTTGATCGTGAAGTTCGCCGACTTTGCTCCACCCTGAACGTAGACGTAGGCGGGCACCGTGGCAAGAGGACTGGAACTATTGAGGAAAACGACGTCTCCTCCTGACGGAGCCGCCTCAGTCAAAGTAACGGTACCCACTGAGTTGGCGCCACCAACGACCCAGTTTGGATTGAGAGTGAGCGCGGATACAGGAATCGTCGTAACTTCTGTCCCTATAGCGTAAAAATTACCGTCCGTTCCCCAAAAGTAAACCACACCATCGGCGCCGACCGACGCATCGCTATAGGATCCACCTGAAGGCTGAATCATCCATTGCTGAGTGCCATCAGGATTGAGTGCGGTCATGGCACCGAATATCGCTCCGACGTAAATCGTTCCGTCCGCTCCTACCACCGGATTGCTTGGAAAGTCCGTATTTCCCAAGGAGTACGTCCATTCTTGGGTACCAGTCGACGATATCGCATAGACGTTGGACCCACCGTTGGTAAGGTAAATGGAGCCGTCTGGACCAAATGCGGGAGAACTAGGCTGACCGCCAACCAACAAACTCCAATTCTGCGTACCATTCGAATTGAGGACATAGAGATAGCCATTTCCTGAACCGAAGTAAACGAGTCCGCTGGCATCGATGGCGGGAGAAGACTTCACCTGTCCGGTGGTCGTAAACTTCCAACTCAGCTTCCCTCCGGGATTGAGGGCATAGAGATTTTCGTCGTCCGATCCGACGTAGATCGTCCCGTCAGCTCCGATTGCGGGCGACGATTCAATGTTGCCGCCAGTCGCATAGGCCCATTTCTGGCTTCCTGTCGAACTGATTGCATAAAGGGTTGTCGTGGCGCCGACGTATATGGTTCCATCGGAACCGATCGCGGGAGAGGAAACCGTCTGTCCACCACTGGTTGGACACTGCCATTTCACCGTACCGTCAGGATTCAACGCATAAAGGTTCCCGTCTTGGGACGACACATAAATCGTGCCGTCTGAACCGATTGCAGGTGTTGAGAAGATGTTGCTACCGGTGAGAAACCTCCACTTCTTTGTGCCATCCGAATTCAGTGCATAAAGTCTGAAGTCCCATGCGGCGACGTAAATTGTTCCATCGGTGCTAATCGCAGCGGAACTGTTAATTGCCGCTCCAATTGGGAAAGTCCACCGAACCACGCCATTTGCGTTACCGCCGACGGCAAGCCCGGTGTTGGCGTTATTCTGATGGTATTTCGACCATGGCGACGATCTTAATGGAGGTTTGAGCGCAAGGTTTGCCGTTACCGAGTTGCTGACTGACAATGCAGTAATGACGGCGGATCTTACCGATGGCACGAATGTCGTAGCCACTGGAAAAGTAACGCTGGTTGCCCCTCCCGGGACGGTCACAAAGATCGGGACCATCACCGAGTGGTCACCACTTGACAGCAAGACTTGATCGCCGCCGGAAGGCGCGGCTTGAGAGAGGGTTACGGTTCCAGTCGCAGTAACACCCCCGATAACACTTCCAGGACTCATCGACAGACTCTTGACGGTAACCGTGTTTACTTGGGACCCAACTGAATAGAGATTGCCATCGCCGTCACCCACGTATACCGCGCCATCAGCACCAATCGCTGGAGAGGAATCCACGGTACCACCGGTGAGATAGTTCCATTTCAGCGATCCATCAGGGTTAATCGCATAGATGTTCTTGTCGTCGGACCCAACGTATATCGTGCCGTCCGAGCCAATCGCGGGAGAGGAGTAAATCGCACCCGACGTTTGGAATTTCCAAAGGAGTCTTCCCCGGATCTCATCGATCGCATAAAGATAGTTGTCCAAGCACCCGACGTAGAGAATTCCATCAGCCGATGCGACGGGAGTGGACCAGAATCCATTGTCGCCACTGTATGCAGTCCACCGGTCCCCTAGAGGGGTCACCATATAGATGTTGTTATCCGTGCATGCTACGTAAATCTCGCCATATAAGCCAATTACCGGCGCAGCCTCGATCGCCATGGGCATCGGCATGTTCCACTTTTGGGTTCCGTTCGTCTTAAGCGCATAAAGTGTAGTGTCCTCCGACGTCACATAGATTGTCCCGTCGGGCCCGATAGCCGGCGACGAATTGATCGCTCCTTTCGTCGAGAATTCCCATTGCTGGACTCCGGAACTGGAGACGGCATAAAGGTTATCGTCAGTGGAACCTACATAGATCGTGCCGTCAGCGCCAATCGTGGGGGGCGCATCGATCGCGTTCCCGGTTTGAAATCGCCAGTTGCGCGAACCGCTCGGACTAATAGCATAGAGATAGTTGTCGGTCGAGCCGACATAGATCGTTCCATCCGCCCCGATCGCAGGCGAGGAAGTGATCTTATTGCCGGTGGGAAACGCCCAAGCTTGGGTTCCATCGGGATGAATCGCGTAAAGGTTACTGTCTGTTGAACCCACGTAGACCGTCCCATCTGCTCCAATGGCAGGAGACGAGGTGATTTGAGTGCCAGCGAGCCCATGTTTCCATCTCAGCAGTCCATTGGAACCGCCGCCAAGCCCAACGCCAGTATTCAGGTTGTTCTGATGAAATTTGGGCCAAGGCGATCCCGCCTGAAAACTGCTGGGCCTTGAATGGATGGCAGCTTCGCGCCCGTCGACGTTGGGTCTGATGCGGTCCTGGCTCCCTAAATCTGGTCGACGGGTGAGGACCCGACCTTGACCAAAAGCAGAAAGATAGATGAGTGAGGCGCCAAGGGCGGCCGCTAAGCGCAAGTAGTTTTTAAGCGCATCCATATGAATTGTTTCCAGCCATGCAAGTCTACGGGTGTGAGCCGTTCTGCGCTACGTTTTTTGCCGGAAATCTGTTAAGGGATCTTAATTTGGGAATACACCATCGGCCATTCGACGACAAAAGGCGCACGAATCGTCAACTTTCGAAAGGATGTACAAGGCGCCTGGGCTCGACTTGTCGTTTCAACCTTGATTTTTCAATTGTGAAGCCTGTGATCATGCGCGGAGGGCCGGGGGTCGCGGAGATCTGAGTGATGACTGGCGTCCCCCAAAGTCGCGACATGGTCTGGCTGCCAATCGGTGATGAAGGCCTTGAGAGCGTTCCTAACCGATTTGCGTCGCGGAGACCATTCCTGATTGCCTAATCATTGGCAGCAGAGAGAATATTTCAGAACTCGCTCCACCCATTAGCGATCCACTTAGGACAAGGAAACAACACGCCGACAGGGCACATCATCGTATCTGGGCAGGTTCGGCGAGGTGGAAGGTTACCGAACTTAAGCATGTGACGAAACACAATTCGGGTCGGTACTTGGTGGCTTAAAGTACGAATGAGGGAAGCTCGAAATCTCAAGATCGCCCATGAGCGCATGGTGCGGAGAAACCCGTTGGTCGTGTTTCGGCTGTGATGTCTTCACATGCCATCTTACAGAGACATGCTGAAAGGCTTATGGCACGGCCTCACTCATAATCCAAACGGACAGCTTCTGACCAACTTCGATGGTTTGGGCTGGATAGAGAACGACCAAGACCCTTGAGCCCTCGACCGCGAGTTTGGCAGGAATCTTCTTGTCTCCCATTCGTGCACTGACTCTCTTGACAATCGCGTCACCGATGTCAAACGACAATCTTTGAACGGTAAGTTTGCCGTATTTGATTTCGATGTCGCTTCGCTGAGCTTCGGGCGACCTCTTCTGGGTGTACGTTCCCCAGCCCTCGGCCGAAGTAAAGGGAGCTTTGAAATTCTCAGGGCTTAGACGCGGCCAAAAACCGATCGTTTGTTTGGGACCGTTATGCTCGTAGCCACAGATCGAAATAAAACTGCCATAGCTTGCCATCGCACGGGCATAGTGGTCCGAGCATTCGATTTCGTTCCAAGGATTCCGTAGGTCGGCCCGATAACGGTCGTGGATGGCGCGGGTCACGATGAGTCCCTCTTGAACCAACCCTTCGGCAATCATGTGGCTTGCAGCCTGATGTTCGAACCCACTCATACATTCGTTGAAGTAGCCGAACTGCCAAGCTGCCGGGTCACCGAAGGCGTCCGGGGTCTTTTTCGGGTTGGTGGTCATGATGAGTCCGCCGTCTCCAGGCATCGCATACCATCGGCCCTCTTTGTGCGCGTCGCGCCAAGGCCCGACGTCTGGAGTGAAATTGTACTTGTAGAGTGCCTTTAGGGCGGAGATGGTGTGCACCCGATTCAGAACCCTTCCCAAGCCGACCTGCCAGGCCCAGCCCTGCCCCATTACCTGGTCGATATGGCAACAATCGTAGGTCCCAAGTGCCTTTGGATGGGCCGGGTCGCGGGTCTGATAGTAGTATTCGCCATTGAATAGATCGCGATCGATATTCTTGGTACCTTGTTGAAAGATCCCCCGGCATCGTTTGGCAAAATCTCCGTCATCCAGTTCCAGCGCCATGGCTTCGCCCGCGCGCAGAGCTGCAAGATAAAGGGATGTGATCCATGAAATCTTACCAAACCAGGCCGCATCGAGCGTGTTCTCTTGCGCTCCCTGAAGAATGCCCTCGACATTCGGATCTAGGCTGATCAGGTATTCGATGGACTGCTTCACCCGAGGCCAAAGCGGGGTCAGAAACGAATAGTCCTTTGACATCTGATGTTCGCGGTACACCCGAAGGATGGTCCCCGCTTGGCCGTCGGCAGCCGCTCCCTTGTCGAACTCGGCCCGATTTCCAATTTCGCCGTCTTTTTCATTGAATGCGATCGCGTAGTCTACAGTCGACCGGACGTTTCGCTCCAACTCGGGAAAGATCCGACCCATTGCCTGAGCGTATTGCCACACATGGCAGCAAGTGCCTGCACAGCATCCCACTCCTTCCCACGCATAAAATCGTCCGGTACCGAAACGATGGGCCGTAGTAGTTGCGAGCGTCGACGTGTTGGCAAACGTCCGATCAAGAAACCAGTAGGGGAGGGTGGAATCGTACCAAGTATCGTGCCAAAGCCGCGTCTGACTTGCCAAGCGTGGATGGTTCTTGGCAACATACCGAACGACATCGGCCGCGTCCGTATACTTCTTTGCATAGTAACGGCCAGAAGAATCATCTGGAATCCCAAGACGCAGATTCGGGAAGTGCCATGCCACCATGAACGTCAGTTCCACCGTCTCTCCTGGTGCAAGACTGATTCGATGGGCAACATTGCCAACGTTGTTCGGTTTCCAATTTGGATCCGACGTTCCGCTTTCGAGAACTGCAATCGCCATTGTGCCAAAGTCAGCCAAGGCATTTAGTGGGCCGACCTTGGGAATGCTGTCAGATTGGACAATTCGTCCAACTCCGATATTTCCCCACGCTCCGCTCTCGTAGTCGACAATCTCGATGTGCGCTTGCTTGCCAGCAAATTCCTTGATATTGAAGAAGTCGCTGTGCATCTTGTTCTCATCGCGCCCGGTAGCGGTTCGAACAACCTTCCCATCAACCACCATGTTCAGGCACGTTTTCCCCAAGTGGTTGCCCCCACCGATCCAGAACACGAGATAGTTGCGCTCAACCGTAAACAAGCTGCTTGTCAGCTTGCCGGTTGCTTTGTCTTTTTCAGCGGTCGATGCCCCAGGCGCGGTCGCATGCGAGTTCACGACGCGGTCGCCAGGACCTCCGACGTCGCCCTGATAGTCGGGAATCTTGGATTTGAGGATTGGACCGGTTCCAAAGGCGGTTCCTTCGACGGTCCAGCCTTCATAGGTATCTTTTTCCCAAGACTCAAAAGGAAGGTCGAAGCGTTTTGCCTCCAAGGGCTTTACCTCTTCCGCCCTACAGACCATCATCGTCAAGCCGGGCTCTTGATGGGACTCATTGATCTGTTTGAAGGTATCTTCGATGCCGTTCTTGGCGCAAACTGGGTTCTGGAGCCACCCGACGATCTCGATATTAGAAGGTTGATCACCCCGATTGTGCAACGTGTAGTGCATTAAGGTAACAGGCAGGCCGCTGTCGTCGGCATTCAGGGGAATGAATGGCGAAAAGGCCTCCAGTGCGATTTCAATTCGAGGGTGATCAAGATATGTGACTTGAGCCACCGGATACTCACCGACGAAACGGATGTCCGAAAAACCTCGTCGATCCAATGAACGAGGCGGCTCAGAATCGATATGGATTTCGAAACCTTGATCGAATGGGCGGATCTGATCGGGCGGTTGTACGTACGCGGATCCGCCTCCCGCGTTTAACTGAGCGCCCCGATAGGTGACCGGATCTTGCATAACGCCAAACTTGTTGGTATTGAAGACATCCCAAAGCCAAAGCCTTCCGTCTCCTCCGATATACACTCCCCCTGCGCAAATACCACCGATAGGCATGCCTATCTTGGTCAGTTGCCTTCCCTTGTATTCCGTTCGAGCACCACGCTGTGTCAACGAGTTGAGCCAGTCGCTTCGGATCTTCTTGTCGGCAGGCACCGAGAATTGAAAGTCGGAAGACTGGAACGGTCCGGCGAAGACCCATTCAGGCGCAAGGAGACCGAAGGTCGTCACTCCGGCAAGCTTGAGAAATTTGCGCCTAGGTAAGCCCTGAGGCTCACAACAACCCTGATCTTCACCACAACTCATTCGAATAAGGCTACCTTCCCTTTTCCTCTAAAACCATCGCTCCGAGAATGGGTACCCTCCATTAATGGCATCCGCAGAATTGCAGCGGCTTTGGAAGCTGAGCCGGATTGATAACGGGCTCGTTGAAATTCGTCAAAGAGCGGCGGCGCTTGATCCGGGGAAGCGGATCTTGTCTGAAATCGATGCATTGAAGAAGCAGGAGGCGGAGGTTGGCGGACATGCCAGAAAGCTCGCAGCCGACCTAGCCGACCTTGAGTTGGCTCAAAAGGGAATCGCCGACAAACTCAAGAAGATCGACCGAGAGCTTTACGGTGGCACGATCGTGAACCCTCGAGAAGTCGAGAACTTTGAGAAAGAGATCGTCATTCTCAAGCGACACCGTGACACGAACGACGAGAAGATCCTAGAACTTTGGGATACGCTTCCCCCGGCCAAAGAAGCGGCCGCCAAGATTGATGCCCAAATTGCCGATAAACAGGCCCAGCTCGTGGAAAGGAAAAAGGCGGCTCTTGCCCAAAAGGCAACTCTTGAAGCTGAATTCGCTCGTTTGACAAAAATGCGGCCAGACGCAACACGTGGAATCACCCCTGCGCTCATGGCACGCTACGACGGCATTCGCCAAAGAAACGGCGGAATCGGTATGACGGAGGTTACAAAGAAGCAAACTTGTGCGCAATGTGGAACCGTCCTTCCCGAGAGAACTGTTCAAGGACTTAAGGACGAAAAGGCTATTTCATGCGAATCCTGCCATTCAATTCTCTACTATACGGAAGGTTTGCTCTAAGAGTGCTTCAGCTGATTGGCGTCGCGTACGTATGCGGAAGTTGCGCGGAGTTTCCCCCAAACTCCGGCGCAAGCAACTTCACTGCGATTACTTTTTCGTTTAGCGTTGCGGGAAATATCCTGGACACCTATACCAGTGGCAGTTCCAACTACTATATCTACGATGTAGCTATCTCAGCGTCCCCGCTGCCAAATCCTGCGATCACGCTCGCCCCCGTGCCCGTGATCAACTCCAGCAACCCCAACGGCCGGGTAGCAGGCTCGCCGAATTTCCTGATCGAGTTCAATTCGCTTAACCCTACAACTTCGCTACCATTCACGCTCTATCGTTTTGCCCTGGCGAGTGAGGTACCCAATCCCAACGACCCGACCAACCCGGTCAATCTGGGTGTTTATTCGCCGACGACTCGTGGCCAGATCATCAACTTCACCACGCCAGAGACGGGAGGCGACCAGGCAACTCTCACGTTTACGGTCTACACGAACGAACTCGCAGACACGGATGCAGAGGCAAAAGCTCTTCAGACTCTCTACGTGAACATTCTCACGATGACTCGTCCCGCAAATCAAGGCTCAGGAGCTCGAGTGATCGACGGCCTGGGAGACAGCCGCACCGTAAGCGGACTGAACAACTTCTTAGCGATCAATCTTCTCAAGAGCGGCTCATACACGAATGCAGCCGGCTTCGAGCCCGCTGGAGATACGTTTGGCGGGACCGATCCAGACGTTGACATCGTCAACTACACGGTCACGGTGACGCCCCCCTAATTTAAGGGCAACGGCTACCATTCGTTCGACGATCTCTTCCCTTGCTTCGCCCCAAAGCGAAGTTTGACCCAACGCACGTTTCAATCGAGACCATGAACTGCACGATTGGGAGATATTCGCATCGTGCTAAGCGTGTCAGTAGAGCCATTGTCGATTCCGCTCCGATAGTCCAACGCTCCAGGCATGCCATCGTTTCCTTCCCACAATCGGCGCCACAACCTCGATGGACTCCCATTGTTCTTCGATGACTCAGCCAGGCGAGGGCCGATTCGGTCTCGTGCAGGAAACAAAATTACGACTAAACACTCAATGTGGAACCGTCCAATGAAGGAGAATTGTTCAATGACTTAAGGACATTAGGGTTATCTCATGCACAACTGGTCGCTCAATCCTCGACGCTGTGGAAAGCTCCTTCTCAGGGGACTTCAGTTGACGGGCGTTGCCTACGTTTGCGGGAGCTGCGCCGAGTTTCCTACGAATTCGGGTCCAGGCAACTTTACTGCCATTACTTTCTCGTTTAGTGTCAAAGACATGATTCTGGATACCGTTTCCAGCGGCGGCTCCGATTACTACATTTACGACGTCGCCATTGCCACATCATCTGCCAAGGATCCTTCGATTTCGATTGCGCCATTGCCCGTAATCAACAGCAGCAACCCAAATGGGCGGGTGGCCGGCTCGCCGAACTTTCTCATCGAATACAATTCCCTGAATCCAACGACCTCGCTTCCGTTTACGTTGTACCGTTTCGCGCTGGCCAGTGAAGATCCCAATCAAAATGACCCGACAAACACAGTTAACCTCGGCGTATATCCCCCGGCAACCCGAGGCCAGATAATCAACTTCACAACCCCAGAGACGGGTGGCGATCCCGCATCCCTCACGTTTACGGTTTACACAAACGAATTGGCGGATACAGATGCGGAAGCAAAGTCGCTTCGGTGGCTCTTTGTAAACATCCTCACGATGACTCGACCGGCGAATCAAGGCTCGGGCGCACGCGTGATCGATGCATTAGGAGACAGCAGCACGGTAAATGGCCTGACTAACTTTCTGCAGATCGACCTTCACAAAAGTGGCTCCTACACTAATTCAAGCGGTTTCGAACCAACCGGAGATACGTTTGGCGGGATTGAACCGGACGTGGATATCGTGAATTACACGATAACGGTAACGCCGCCCTAACCGAGGAGACGGGACTGGATTCAATTGGCGACCAACTGTGCGTTATCGACGTCCGGTCGAAGGCAAAAGCGTGGTGCAACCATCGCACAAGTGGTTACTGTCGGATCAGTCGACGATTTCCAGACGCGCTCGTAAAGCAACAAGCCATGGCCGCTTCCCTTTTTCCCTTTTCCCATCCACTATCTCATTTTGTCAATACGCGGACGGGTTTACTTCTACACAATGCCGCGCGTTTCTGTACTCTTGACGTGTTTCAACCACGTGAAATACCTTCCTCCCTGCCTGGAAGGGGTTCGAGCACAGACATTTCGGGACTTTGAGGTTATCGCGATCGACGACGGATCGACCGACGGGACACGCGAATGGCTTTCGAAACAAAGTGATGTACGATGCATCCTCAATGAGAAGAACCTCGGCACCTACGAAACTCTAAATGTCGGCCTAGCGGCCGCTTCGGGAGAATTGATCGCAGTTCTAAACGACGACGACCTCTGGGAGCCGGAGAAATTACAAAAACAGGTCGAGCTTCTCGACAGTAACCCGAAGGTTGGATTAGTGCATACAGGCGGCACATTCATCGACGGCGACGGCAACCGGCAGGAAGGTAATCCGCTTGGATTCGACTTCCCCCGCTTTCAAACAGGCGACATTTTATTAGGATTGGTTTACGAGAATAAGATCATTGCCAGCGCGGCCCTCGCACGACGGGCCTGTTTTGATCAACTTGGCGGGTTTAACTCAAGCTACTTCGGCTCAGGCGACTGGGAGATGTGGTTTCGAATTGCCGAGAAATACGATGTTGGCTTCGTCGACGCGTCATTGACCCACTATCGAGTACACGGGGCGAATGCAAGTCATAAGTTGGAGAGGATTTGGAAGGATGACGAAAAACTGCGAGAGTGGATTGCGACCAGGCTGGATGGCCTCGAACCGAGGTTTCCTGCCGCCGCAATTAGGAAGGCAAGGGCTTTCAATCAAGCGGCGCTTGGCACGGTGAAAACACTCAATGGAAACCCTAGTGCCGGACGCAGCGCATATGCCTCATCCATAAAGCTCGACCCGTCTCGTTGGAAGTCCTACCTCAGGTACGTCGCGACGTTTTTACCTACCAAAGCGTTTCGCAAGCTGCTCTAAGCCAAAGTGGGTGCAGCGAAGTCCGTCCAAGGCGCCAGCCGGTAAACTGCACGCCATGGATCACGGCTACTTCAGCTATCCTCTCCCCGTTAACGAACCAGTTCTCAGCTATGCGCCTGGAAGCAAGGAGCGTCTTAGGCTCAAGGAAGTTCTTACTGAATTAAAGAGCAAACAAATCGACGTGCCGATGACAATCGATGGCTTGGAAGTTCGGAGCGAACGACAGGTTGCGATGCATCCACCCCATGAGATTGCGCACACTCTGGGCCATTTTCATGCCGGAGACGCGACTCACGCCAAGCTGGCTATCGACGCCGCGCTGAAAGCTCGGAGCACGTGGTCGAACATGAGTTGGGAGAACCGTGCGGCGATCTTTTTGCGCGCTGCAGACTTGCTCGCGACGAAGTACCGCCCCTACATCAATGCGGCCACAATGCTTGGGCAAAGCAAGAACGCTTTTCAAGCCGAGATCGACAGCGCGTGTGAACTCATCGACTTTCTGCGTTACAACGTCCACTTTGTCAGCGAGATCTACAAACAACAGCCGGTCAGCGGGCCGGGTATGCACAATCGCGTAGAGTATCGAGCGCTTGAGGGATTCGTGCTCGCGGTGACACCTTTCAATTTCACGGCGATCGGCGGGAACCTGCCCACGAGCGCCGCTATGTGCGGCAACGTAGTGGTGTGGAAGCCTGCGAACACGGCTGTCTATAGTGCGCACATGTTCATGAAAGTGCTCCTGGAAGCGGGCCTTCCGCCGGGCGTCATCAATTTGGTATTTGTCAGCGGCCCAACGATTGGCGAAGTGTGTCTCAGTCATCCCGAATTTGCCGGTGTGCATTTTACGGGTTCCACCGGCGTGTTCAACTCGATGTGGAAAACCATCGGACAGAATATGGCAAATTACCGCACTTACCCTCGAATCGTGGGAGAAACAGGCGGGAAGGACTTTGTGATCGCCCATTCGTCAGCCGATCCAGACGTCGTTGTGACCGCTCTCCTCCGTGGGGCTTTCGAGTATCAAGGGCAAAAATGTTCAGCGGCGTCTCGGGCCTATATTCCCTCGAACCTGGCGGAGGCAGTGAAGGCAAAACTTGTGGAGGGCGTCAACTCGATGAAGGTAGGATCCGTCGAAGACTTTTCTAACTTCGTGAATGCAGTCATCGACGAGAAGAGCTTCGACAGTATCCGGGCCTACATCGACAATGCCAAGGCGGACCCAAACGCCGAAATCCTGGTCGGAGGCGGATATGATAAGAGTGTGGGTTACTTCATCGATCCCACGATTATCGAAGCAAAGGATCCGGAGTACGTATCGATGTGCGAGGAGATTTTTGGACCGGTTCTCTCCCTGTACGTTTATCCGGCAGATCAGTTTGCCGAGACGCTTGAACTGGTAGATCGAACATCGCCCTACGCGCTAACCGGCGCGATCATCTCCCAAGATCGCGCCGCCGTAGAACTGGCGACGGTCCGGTTGCGCAACGCGGCTGGGAATTTCTACGTCAACGACAAACCAACCGGGGCCGTAGTCGGCCAACAGCCTTTCGGTGGAGCTCGCGCGAGCGGCACCAACGACAAGGCGGGCTCGATGCTGAATCTCTATCGGTGGTTAAGCGCCCGAACAATCAAGGAGACCTTCGTGCCCCCAACCGACTACCGTTACCCGTTCCTGCAGGAGTCGTAGTTCAATGCCTTCACTCTTCGTGGACGCGATTAGATTGACGGAAATCGAATAAGCCAGCGACATCTAGAGTAGCCTCGGCGCTTCAGGGCGCACGCGCCCTTTGGGTCCGAGGCATCCGTCTGGGGGCACGCTAAGGTTAGGCAGCATTTACTTGCTAGCAGTCCCTTGACCGATTTCTCCTCGGTGGGCGCGGGACTCCCCGAATCCGCTATGTTTAGTTTAGGGTTAGTTTTACCGACCTCAGGTTCATTACCGCGTAGCCGGCCAAGCTTGTGGGGGTGACTGTCAGGGTGGTTTTTCCTGGGGTTCCTATTTTGATCGTGCCCAAGTCGAGGGTTACGAAGTTGTTCCATCCTCCAGTTGCCGGTACCGTTCCACTCACCTTTTGGTCATTCACAACGACATCGAACTTCGAACCCTTTGACGCATCCTCGCATGCCACTTCGACTTTGACGTTAAAATAGCCTGCTTTCTTTAGGTCGAAGGTCCAATTCACGACATCCTCTTGGCGGGTCCAATAGCCGATTGCGTTCTTGTCTTGCTCAAAGTGGGCGGTCGTTCCGGTCACTTCGGCGTCGATCGCAGTCAGCGGCACCGATCCGTCCGACGCCTGTTGGAGGAGCATCGGAGTGACGGTTGGTTTGCCGGCGATCTCAAGAACAAGGACGGTGGAAGCCTCATCCGGCAGGGTCGGAAGTTGAATGTGAACTCCGAGCTCATCCATGTTGTAGGGGATTGGCTTACCAGGCGATTGTCCCAAGATGTGCAAGCCGTGTATGCTGGCTTTGAGACCGGGCAGATCGATTGATTTAGCAGAGTGGTCAAAAACGTTTAAGTAGAGCTTTCCAGGCTTCTGCGTCACACGTCCCCATGGCAAGACTCTGGGGAAGGGACCTGCCGTTGTTCCATAAACAGACTCTGAGTATTTGTGCATCCACTCGCCGACCTCCGACAATCGCTCAATGCTGGCATCCGGAATCTCGCCTAACGAGGTTGGGCCCACGTTTAACAGATAATTGCCGCCCTTTGAAGCACAATCGACAAGGTTACGAATAAGCGTCGTCGTTGACTTCCAGTTATGGTCGTGCCCGCTAAATCCCCAAGTGTCGTTCATGGTCATGCACGATTCCCAATCCTGGCCGGGTATGCCGTTGGCAGGAATGGTCTGCTCGGGCGTGCCATAGTCGCCGACAAAATCGCCGTCCTTAGCGGTCGCCCCCCCGTCCGAGCGTCCGGTGTCAACCCGATTGTTAATGATGATGTTCGGTTGGAGGCTACGAACGTAGTTATAGAGATCCTTGCCGCGCTCATGGGTCCAAGTATCCTCCCATTGACCGTCAAACCATAGGATGCTGATCGGGCCGTAGTTCGTCAGCAACTCCTTCAACTGTCCTTTCATGTATTGAACGTAGCGGTTCATGTCCGCATGGCTCGCATCTCGGGTATCCCAAGAGCGCCGGGGCAAGTAGTCCAGTTCATGCCAATCCATGATGGAGTGATAGAAACAGAGACGGATTCCAGCTTCCTTGCATTCCTGGGCGAGTTCCTTCAGGGGATCGCGGTGGAACTGGGTATGCCCGATGTTCCATGTCCCAAGTTTTGAGGGCCACATCCCAAATCCCTCATGGTGCTTTGAAGTAATCACGATGTACTTCATTCCCGCATTCTTGGCGATTTGCACCCACTTTTTGGCGTCGAAATTCACAGGATTGAACTGCTGCTGAAGGGGTTCATAATCCTCCGGCTTCACTTGAGCATCGTATTTGAGCCATTCGGCAGCTCCCGGCACTTCCTTTCCATTCCAGTACCCTGCGGGAACCGAATAAAGACCCCAGTGGATGAACATTCCAAACCGAGCATCTCGAAACCAGGACATCCGTTTGTCGTGCTGCGCCTTCGTATCCAATGGAGGCGCCGTTTGTAGGGTGGTCATCTTCCCATTCGAGCTCGTCGACAGGGCAATCCCCAATAACAAAGACGTGATCATTATCTAAGACGATACCTGCCCAGAGATTTCGACGCCTGCCCTTAAGCCCCTACTACCTCAACATGGCCCGCCGAACCACATAGATAACACCCGCCGCAATGGGAAAGCCGATAAGGGCAGGAAGCGCAAGTCCGGGTTTTAAAAAGGCGCACAAACCCAGGACGGCGAAGCAAACAAACCAGGCGATATTGAGCAGGAACCAGCCTCGGGAGAGCGGCCGGGCCACAGATCGGATTTGGGGCTTTATCCTGGTCACTGGCCCGGTCCATATGTCGCTCGCAACGCGGAAAAGGAACGCCCCGACATAGATAATTCCCAATGCGAGACCTAATTTCAAGAACTGTGGGATAAGCATGCAAAGGTCTCTATCGAATCTCAAGCCGAATGATGGGGCCAGGCAAGGTGGTCCATTGGGTTGAAAGGCTTCACAATGTACCGGTCTGCCTGGCAAGGATGCCGATCATAAATCTCTTGACGTTGGGATTGAGCGATCATCAACGAGACTCGTAAGTGCTTTGTATGGTCATGCTTTCTAATCCACTTTATCACCTCAAATCCATCCATCCCAGGCATCATCGCATCTCGTATTACTCGGTCGAATTGTGAGTCCTTGAGAAGTTCCACTGCATCGCTTCCGTCAAATGCAACGTTGACGACACGACCAACGCGTTCCAAATTGAGCTGAATCAGTCTTACAATGGGACGCTCGCCGCTACAAACAAGGACCCGGTTGCACATTTCAGCCGCGGTGAGTCTCACAAACCGATAGGATCACGCATTGAATTCCGAGACCCAAAGCTAGGTTGCACGCCTAAGTCTTACAGATAAATCAGACTGAAACGATCGTCAATTCTACTCATTTCATTGCTTTTGATTTTTTCTTTCCAGACCTTGAACTATCGCGTTCGAGCCCGTGTCCGAGAGTTCCAGAACGGATTTCGCGGTGAGGGTCGACGAGGTTGACTTTGTCTTCGTATACCCAAGGGGTCTGCCATAAAAGCTTGAGGGCAGTCGTGATCGGCATGGTGTGGAAGCGGTCGGGCCAAAGCTCAGCGACCTTGGCTTCGATTTGACGGGCGTGCTTCCCCGGCGCAGTTGGAAATAAGTGATGCGAGACGTGAGCCCCAAATCGCTGATGCCATGGATCCAGCCAACGAAGCGGTTTCGGCAGGGTCACACTGAGCGAAGTCGCGAGAACGTCGCGGTCATCAGCGAGGGGGTTGAGGAAGTGATTGGTCGCGATATACGATATGGCGACCGCGTTGCCGATCAGGAGTGGCACGAAATAACCCCACCAGAACACTTGAGTTCCCAGCAACAGAGAACCAGTCACCCAAAGGGTCAATGGCACGACGAACTGGGCCACCAGGAGGATCTTTTGACCAGCGGTTGTCTTTCTGCTTCTCACGTAGGTCAGAAGCATCCGGATCATCTGCTGGTCCATTCGGTAGCTGAAAGAGCTGAAGATAATCAGATTGCGTGCGAGCGGCGTAATTCGATAGAGCCACCGAAGAATCGGGTTGTGCTTATAGTCCTCAATCGTAAACAGGTGATCTGGATCCACACCCTCCACCTGCGTGTTGTTGTGATGATCGACATTGTGCCATCGCCGCCAGAGATAAGGACCGATTGCGAGTGGCGAAAACCCCAATCCGGCAAGAAGATCTCGCAGCCAGAGTTTCTTGATCGTCCCACCGTGGCATATGTCATGAGCTAAGAAACCCATGCATGCAAACGAGTGACCAATGGCCAACGCGATGATTGGAGCCAGCCACCAATTGAAGTGTGCGTATAGCAGATAATAACCTGCCGAAATGATTGCGCCATGCACCAAGAACCACCCCAGATTGGCGTAATCCGGTTCAAGTATGTTATCGGGCAGCGCTCGTTTAACCTGATTGCGATAGTTTGGGATCCGCTGAGCAGTGTCCTGAGTGGAGATAGACATGTACCGTTTCCGATCAGTATTGTGACGGAATCCATCGCGTTAGGGATGCATGTGAGGTCGCTGCTCCATGAACGTAGTTCGACTGAGTGATAGTGGTTGGGTTCTATCGGTTCGGCATGATCCCCTCTTCTGACCTCGTCGGTTTGGCCATTCCCCTTCGGCGATCGTAGAACGGGTAGGTGGAACATCCTGTCGAATGAGGGTTTGTAATTGGTTTCCCCGGTATCCTCTGTCGATGCACGATGCGGTGATTCTGTCTGGGGCTCGAACTCCGATTGGGGCGTTCCTTGGGTCTCTATCTTCCCTTTCGGCGCCTGAATTAGGGGCTAAGGCGATTGCGGCAGCGCTGGAGCGCTCTCAAGCCAAAGGCGACGACATCGATGAGACCATCATGGGGTGCGTCTTGACTGGCGGAATGGGTCAAGCGCCCGCTAGACAGGCGGCAATCCATGCAGGCATACCTCACTCCGTTCCCGCAATGACGATTAACAAGGTCTGCGGCTCCGGCATCAAGGCGGTGGTATTGGCCGCTCAGGCAATCCGCCTGGGAGACAGCAAGATAGTAGTCGCTGGAGGAATGGAGTCGATGAGCAACGCTCCTTATGCCCTTGATAAGGCCCGGAGCGGGTATCGAATGGGGAACGGGACTCTTATCGACACAATGATTCACGATGGCCTCTGGGATCCGTACAACAATTGTCATATGGGGAATTGCGGCGATGCGACGGCGAAGCAGCTTGAGTTCTCGCGGGAACAACTTGACGCCTATTCGGCTGAAAGCTACCGGCGCGCTATCGCTGCCCAAATCTCGGGCTATTTCGACGATGAGATCGTGCCAGTGCAAGTGCCTCAGCGAAAAGGCGACCCTATCTCCGTCGCGGTTGACGAAGAGCCGGCAAAGGGCAACCCAGCAAAACTCGGTAGCTTGCGCCCGGCTTTTGCTAAGGACGGCGTCACCACCGCAGGAAATGCAAGCTCTTTAGACGATGGAGCGGCCGCCATGGTCGTTTCCAGCCTAGTCGAGGCGGAAAGTCGAGGTGTAAAGCCCCTCGGTCGAATTGTCGGATATGCGACTCACGCACAGGATCCGCAGTGGTTTACAACCGCCCCTGCTTTTGCCGTTCAAAGGCTGATGGCCAAGCACGGATTGACGGTTGGGGACATCGACCTTTTCGAGATTAACGAGGCCTTTGCAGTCGTTCCGATGGCGGTTATGAAGATCGTGGAGATTCCGCATGAAAGGGTCAACGTGAACGGAGGGGCGGTCGCATTGGGACACCCGATCGGAATGACGGGAGTTCGTTTGATTCTGACCGCACTCTTGGAACTGCATCGAAGGGGTGGTCGATACGCGATTGCGACCACATGCATCGGCGGCGGCGAGGCAATTGCAGTACTGATTGAAGCGGTTTACTGAGCAATTTTAATAGCACAAATGGTATGCATTTTCCGTCAACATAAGTTGTGGTTCGATGGCGAACCGTAGATAGAGGGTGGTCCTAGGTCCACTGAACCGCCATGGTTACTTTATCGTCATTGGATCACGAATGAGAATTCTTTTCGTATCGGCCGAAGTCGCCCCGTTCGCAAAGGTTGGAGGATTAGCAGATGTTGCAGGCGCCCTACCTAAGGCGCTTTGTCGGCTAGGCCACGACGCCCGGGTCATCATGCCATGCTATCGAATGATCGAGGACGACCCGCGGTGGACACTTGAAACGAAGATCGAGCATTTTTCAGTCCCAATGGGAAACCTGGGCAACAAGCTGGCTTTTCTCAAACGAACCACTCTCGACGGTTTGCCGGTCGCATTCATAGGCACCGACGACTGGTTCACCGAAGGGGTGGACAATCAAACTCTTTATCAGCCGGGCGAATGGCAGCACATTTTCTTTAGCCGTGCGGTGATGATCGCGATGGAGCTGTTGGACTGGATTCCCGACGTGGTTCATAGCAACGATTGGCACACGGGCTTTCTTCCCTTATTGATCCGTGAGTTGGGTGGGCCCGTTTGGGAAGAAGTTGCCACCGTCCATACCATTCACAACCTGGCATATCAGGGCGAATTTGGGATTGAGGCACTGGACGCAGCAGGTCTACCCCACCGGTTGTTCAACTCGGAAGAGGTTGAGGCCTGGGGGAATGTGAACTTCCTGAAGGCGGGATGCGTGTTTGCCGATCGGGTGAATACGGTCAGCAAGAACTATGCGCAGGAGATCCAGACATTAGAGTTTGGATGCAAATTTGAGGGGTTGATGGAGCATCTGGGACACCGGGGCTACCTGTCCGGAATCCTCAACGGGTTGGACACCGACGTCTTCAATCCGATGACGGACCCGGATCTGCCCGCGAATTTTTCCGTCGATGAGCTCCAGGGCAAAACTGAATGTCGGCGATATTTGCTTGATGAGCTTAAGATGGAGCCGATTCCGAACGCTCCCCTATTTGGTGTGGTCAGCAGACTGAGCAGTCAGAAGGGTATGGATCTGATCCTCAAGGCAGCGGAGGCCATGTTCTCTTTGCCCGTTCAACTCATCGTGCAGGGTCAGGGGGATCTAGCCCTCACAGAATCCCTGAGAGGGCTCCAAGAACGCTTTCCGAAGCATTTTCGATATGTTCCTCAGTTTGCGGCGCCCATCGCACAGCGAATCTATGCCGGTTGCGATGCATTTATGATGCCCAGCGCATTTGAGCCTTGCGGGCTCGGACAGATGATCGCCATGAGGTACGGAACTGTGCCAGTCGTTCGTGCGACCGGCGGATTGGCGGACACAGTTTTTGAAGGAATCAATGGCATCGTATATCAGAACCAAGAGCCAATGGAGCTACTTTCTGCAGTGACCCGAGCGCGTGACTTGTACCTTCAACCTGATCTTTGGCGATTCACGATGCTCAACGGCATGAGGGGCGACTATTCGTGGGACCAGAGCGCATCCAAGTATCTCAAGCTCTACGAAGACGCGCGATACGACCGGGCCATGTTGGCGGCTAAGACGGCCTAGTCGGCATTCTTCAAGTTGAACTTCGCATTTCGGCGAATACCCTCAATTCCAGTACGTCGGATTGCCGTTCCGGCACTTAATGGGTCCCACTTCGCTTCACTGATCTGAGCAAGTTCCGCCAAAGATGGCCATTCCCGGGACTTTAACAACTCCGGCTCAGTCGTCGGAATCGCGCGTAAGGGTTGCGATGGTCTCGGCACGTTGAATGGACACACGGACTGACAGATGTCGCAGCCGAAAGTCCAATCCCCGATCTTCGCGGCCAACTCGGGAGAGATTTCCCCGTGGTGTTCAATCGTTAGATAGCTAATACAGGCCCTCGCATCGATCTGCCATCGCCCACCCTCGAATATAATCGCGCCGGTCGGACAAGCGTCGACGCATCGGTGGCATGAGCCACATCCTCCGACGGCGGGTTCATCGGCTTCCAACTTCAAGGTTGTCAGCAAAAGTCCGATAAAGAACCAACTCCCGCGCTTCGAGTCGATCAGGCAGGTGTTTTTACCAAACCAACCCAATCCGGCAAGATTGGCATAGTCCCGTTCAAAAATAGGCGCCGAGTCCACACACGCTCGACAACTCGTCCCTGGATACTCCTTTTCGAGAAAGAGCGCCAGCTTCTTGAGCTTGTTCCGTAGGACCTTATGATAATCTCGCCCGAGTGCATAGGAAGCGATTCGAGGCTGTCCCGGTTGCACGGGGTTGGACTGGTTATAGTTCAAACCGACCGCGATGATCGACCTTACGCCCGGCAATAGATGTTGTGGAGACTCCTTGAGAGGCAGATGCCGAACCAGGTAGTCCATTGTGCCGTGGAAGCCTCTGCCTAGCCAGTCTCGGTATGCGTCCAGATGGGGCGCGGGTATAGCTTCGCATACCCCGACGAGGTCGAATCCGAGTTCGCGCGCCCTAGACTTAACGGTGGTCGACGAGTGGGGCTCAGGCTGCGTCATGTCCGGGTTCACGAAGATGCGCCTCAGGCTTGGCGACTTGAGGAAATTCCCCGTTTGCACGGCAACCGAGGCGGACTGTCCAAAAGCATCGATTCAATTCTGATTATGTTCTGATTCTCGGTCGTCTCGTAGGTTGCAGGGACTAAGTGGCCAGATTGAGGCTCATGCTCTGACAAAGCAGAATCCACTGCTCCAGCGTGAGGTCGTGGGGCCGTACTTTCTCTTCAAGCCCAATTGCCTCCAGGATCTCGACAAGGTTCTCCCGTGGCTGTTTGTAAGCGGCGACGAGGTTGTTTGCAAGTGTCTTTCGGGGTTGGGTGAAACCAAAACGCACCAGACGGAAGAACGCGCCATGTAAGTCGGGATCCAACGCGAGGTCCTTCGGAACAAAGCTAAGTACCGTGCTATCGACTTTTGGGGGCGGAACAAATTCGCTGGCCGCAACTTGGGCCACGACTACAATTTCAAATTGAGACTGCAGATAGACCGACAAGGAGCCCCGGTCGCTGTTTCCCGGGCGCGCGTTGACCCTCTGCGCCACCTCCTTTTGCATCATCAGCACGGCAATCGAAAACGACTTACGAGACTCGGCAATCTTCGTGAGAAGGGGGCCGGTGATGTAGTACGGCAGATTGGAGACAACTCCACGAGGTTCCGGAAGTTCTGCAAGAATCGAGTCTAGATTTACGGTCAAAGCATCCGCTTTTCGGACAT